>Ga0163151_10000273_pt1 | contig 92802 bp, 75 predicted proteins | sample OliLakLV19MP5IB2_FD_145596 | JGI IMG/M metagenome (GOLD analysis project Ga0163151, IMG submission 145596) | Freshwater microbial mat bacterial communities from Lake Vanda, McMurdo Dry Valleys, Antarctica - Oligotrophic Lake LV.19.MP5.IB-2 | ecosystem: Environmental > Aquatic > Freshwater >...
TCCCTATCCCCTCTTCCTTATCCCCTGTATGAAATTCCAGAAGTCTACTCTAATTTTGATGCTGTCGGCGCTGTTTTTTGGTGGTATTGTTTATGTCTTCGAGACAGAAGGCAGACCACAGCTAGAAGCAGCGAAGACGAAGGAAAACTTAATTTTTGACTTTCAGGAGAAAGATGTTCGGACTGTAATTTTGACAACAAAAGAACGGACGCTACAGTTTGAGCGAAATAGTCAGCAGAAAAACAATTCAGTTGCATCCAAATGGTTGCTGAAGATATTGGAAAATCCAAAGAAAATAGAGTCGCCAAAAGATGCTGCGGCAACTAAATCTCCTGAACCTAAACCAACTGAGTCGCCAAAAGATGCTGCGGCAACTAAATCTCCCGATCCTAAACCAACTGAGTCGCCAAAAGAGGTGAAGGCAACTAAATCTCCCGATCCTAAACCAACTGAGCAGGCAAAAGCAACTGTTCCGACCCAAATGCCAGCGAATGAGGCATATGTAGCTTATTTGCTGGATAAGATAGTGAAGGCTAAGGGCGATCGCATTCCTGTCGATCCGCGCTTAGAAGATGGTCTGGATAAGCCTCTAGCAACTGTAGAAGTAAAGTTAAATAACAAGGAAACCCATAAACTGATTTTGGGTAAGCCCAACTTTAACGATACTTCTTTGTATGCTTTAGCCGACCCTCCCGAACAAGTTAAGGAGCCGCTACAAATAGTTTTGGTATCTAAGGAGTTTGAGTATGCGGTGAATCGACCTTTATCTGAATGGAAACAATAAGAGAAAAAGCCAACTTCTAGGTAGTGGTCATTAGTCATTAGCCACTTTCCCGTTCCTCTCGTCCAATGCCCAATGCCGAATGCCGAATGACTAATTTCAGATTGCAAATTTTAAATTTTAAATTGTCATTCAATCCGAAATCTGAAATCTTAAATTTGAAATTTTCCAATGCCCACTACCCACTACCTAAAGCATGACGAATTTGCTCCAACAACTCCTCCATCGACAAAGAAGCAGGCAAAATTTGCGTTGCAACTTCCCCCAAAACCTCTGAAAACTCCAGCGACGAAGCAACCGAACTAGGAAGACTTGAGGAGGATTCATCGGCATTCGATCGCCTCGCCAGCACCAACGTAGGAGGTCTGTGTGTAAACTGTTTCAAAGCATAAAGCTCGTTGAGCATTGCCGGATTGGCTATTGAGTCACCCAAGTGGATCAGCAGCAAATCGACACTGCGGTGCTGAACTTGCTGCAAAACTTCCTCCCAAGAATGGCCTAAAACACCTTTTAATCCAGCCGTTTGCAAATACTGGATCAGCGCTTGCAGCCACTCAGCCCGCTTTTTATTGCCAGCCGCCATTTCAGGCATTGTCGGCTTCACCTCGGATTGGCCGCTGGGTTCCAAACAAGTAGACTCTCCGGTCTGCTGTTCGAGCTTAGATCCAAAACGTCCGTTCAAATCTGGCAGCATCGAGATATCTGCCACTAAAATACTGGGCTTATAGGTCATACCGGCAGCAACTTGAATTGCCTGTAACAAAGTGCTGGCTTCTAGTAAAGACCCACGTGCTGTCAAACAGGGAATACCTCGTTTTGATCGTTAAACAGCCGTTAAAGCAGGCTGGAAAGGTTGCAGCAAAATCCCTAAAATCTTATCAACTTCTTTGATGTAATATTCAATTTCATCAATATACACAATAGTTCCTTCTAGAATTAAAAACTTCCAGTTAGTTCCAGTAGTAACAGCCCCATAAATGCGTTCGACTTCATAACCTTGGTTTTGATTGAAACATTGAGCCGCAACCATTGCCGCAACACATTGACCAAGACCCCCGATAATATCTTCGTTTTTAGCTTCAAGGATTATTATCACCGGAGCAGTAATAAACAATTGCTCCTTAGAATTACTAATAATGTAATCACAAAATCCTTGCAAACCTCTTCTTGGATCGACATTAAACTCATTGCCAGAAAACAAAGAAATCTGGTTATTTAGTGACCGTCTCATTTCAGCTAAAATTGGAGCAATTAAAAACTCCGATCTAGCTTTTTCAGTTGAAATAGAAGTTGCCAACGGAATGTAATCACCCAGAAGAAATTTTAACATTTCTGATGGTGATACTGGTTTTGTCTCAGCAAATAAATTACGACTTTCATCTAGTGTTAAACCAAAATCATTTTTAACCTTAGCAAGACTGAAATCACTGTAAGCCATCTTTTCACCATTACCCGGTTATCCAAAATTGCCCCTACTCAAACAGCAGTCAAAACAGGTTTAAAAGGTTGCATCAATATAGCCAAAATTTGATTAATTTCCTTAATATAATATTCAATCAGATCGATACAAACTGTTTTTTCCTCTAAAGTCAAAAACTTCCAAATTGTTCCATTTGTGACGGCACCATATATTTTATCAATCCCGTTACCCTGCTGTTGATTAAAAATTTGTGCTGCTACCATAGCCGCAATACACTGTCCCAAACCAGCAATAATATTATCATTTTTTGCTTCAATAATAGTGAGAACTGGTGCATCAATGAAATACTGTTCTATTGATGCGCTCAAGATAAAGTCGCAAAAGCCATTTAGCCCTCTACTAATATCAACAGTAAAATCTTTTCCCGAAAACAAACTAACTTTAAAATCCAACTGGCGGCGGACTTCTCCTAAAATGGGTGCAATCAAAAACTCGGATTTTGCTTTCTCACTATTAATTGCGATCGCTAAGGGCAAATTTTCTGGCAAAATCATCTGCAAAAGTTCAGAAGCCTCTACCCCACGTACACCTGCAAATAAATTTCGATCTTCTTGCAGTATTAGCCCAAAATCCCTTTTTACTTTCCCTAAATCAAAATCTCCGTAAGCCATCTCTACTCCCCTCCTAAAGCTTTCATTGCCAAAGTTTATCTGGTGTGGGAAATTGGTCAATGACAATTTCTCGCTCTGGCTTTCCTGTGTTGACGGTGCGATCGCTCATCTGCGAGTCTTTGTTATTCTAGCCCGAAATGCGATCGCCAATGATATGGTGTCCCGACGATCGCCCATAATAAAACTTTTCAGGTATGTTGTTGCGCTTCAGATCTCTTTAAGATAGCGCTGAAGCGCAACTACGTACCAATAACAAACTAAAAACGAGCGCGGAGGGATTTGAACCCCCGACCCTCAGGACCGGAACCTGATGCTCTATCCACTGAGCCACGCGCCCTTATATTCCCAAATTATAGCATATCTAAACGCTCACATATTCAACAGATGGATCAGAAAACTGGGAGCGGGCAAGATGACGATCAGCAAGAGGCCCAGCGATGCTAAACCCCAGAAGTCGCGTTGGTTGTCGAGTTCGGAGACATCGTTCAAAGCGGGTTCATCGTTTATGGGGATTAAGAAGAGGAAAATTGCCCAATATAAATAGTAGGGCGGAATTAGAGAAACTCCTACCAACCAAGGCATCAGAGAAGCTATCAGCAGTAGGAATCGGGCAATTTGGGCAATGGTAGCGGCTTGTCGTTGCCCAAAGATGGCATGGACAATGTGACCGCCGTCGAGTTGGCCGACGGGCATCAGGTTGAAGGCGGTGACGATTAGGCCCAAAAATCCTGCCACGGCGACGGGATGAAGATCGATCGCTTTATCTGCCGTCAAAGCAGTGCCTAGCGCCAACTTACTCAGCAAAGTTAGCAATAGGGAAAAGGTGGGTTTGAAGGCGTCGAAGTTCAATATGACCGCCTTATTAGACAGAGGAACTACAGTAGAATTGGCTAGACCCCAAATCAGCAAAGGTAAAGTCATCACAAAACCTGCGATCGGGCCAGCAATTCCGACATCAAACAAAGCTTTGCGATCGGGCAGGAGACTACGCAGCTGAATAAACGCCCCAAAAGTACCTGGAAAAAAGGGCACGGGTATAAAATAGGGCAGAGTCGAGCGAAGTTTATAGAACCTGCCCGTCAGGTAGTGACCCATTTCGTGAGTCCCCAGAATAGCCATCAGCGCCAAAGCATAGGGCAGTCCTTTCAGGATAACGGCTGAGTTGGATTCCACTGCTTGCGGGGTAACGCCTGCTATTTCTGCCCCAACTAAGAGTGTAGTGAATAAGGTTGCCGCCAACAGTCCTAAAGCCAAACCGGGTCGCGTCAAGACTTCCTTGTTGCGCTTAGCATCTAGGTGATGGCTTTGGGGATTGGGAACTAGGGCAAAAAAGGGGTTGGAGTTTAAACCTTGTTGAAAGATAATTAGAAAGCGATCGCCAAATTTGGCTTCAATATTCTCCCGGATAGTCTTGTATGCCACTTCCGGTTTGGTTCGCAGGTGTCCTCGGCAAATCACCGCTTGGGGTCTGAACTCCAGATTTTGCAGGTAGTAGACTCCCCAGGGGAAACACTCCCGCAGCTGGGTTTCTTCCTCCTTATTGATGGGACGTACCTTAGCTGCCCCATTATCTGAGTTAGCCGTCTCTTGTGAAGCTGCGCGATCGGAACTCTGAGGCGCTGGCGGTTTAATGTCTTTACGTCCAAGCTGAATCAGCCAGCAGTACAAAAATATGCTGATTGCGAATACCCCGATCATCAAAGCGACTGGCATAGGCTTATTCCTGCCATAGACCAAGATCCACCCAGTCCACGCAAAGGGCGGTGCCATCATGGCCAGCCACAGTATCCAGACAGGCGTTTTAGTGATGTCGGCCACGCTGCGCTTCACAATGAAGTAGGTAGCCAGTCCCAGTAGTACAAGTAACAATATATTCATCTTATGCCCAAACAACCACGGGCTGTCTTGGACACTATTTTTGCCTTTCCACCCAATCGAGATACGTTGGGAGCAACAGCCTATCTTATTGTAGAAAATGAAACCAATATTCTGGTTGATTGTCCCGCTTGGGATGAGGAAAATCAGAAATTTTTACGCGATCGAGGTGGTGTATCGTGGTTAGTTATCACCCACCGAGGCGGTATTGGCAAGGTGGAGGAGATTCAGCAGGCTTTTGGCTGCAAGGTTTTGATTCAAGAACAGGAAGCTTATTTGTTGCCGAAACTGGAAGTCAATACGTTTCGGTCAGAATTCAGCCTTACGCCCCACAGCCAAGTCATCTGGACGCCGGGACATTCTCCTGGTTCATCTTGCTTATATTACAGTGCTTTTGGTGGCGTGTTGTTCTCTGGGCGTCACTTATTGCCTAATCTGGAAGGCTTACCCGTACCGTTGCGGACATCGAAAACTTTTCATTGGCCGCGACAAATTCGCAGTATTGAGTTATTGTTAGCACGGTTTTCGCCCGAAACGCTTAATTTTATCTGTCCGGGTGCGAATACTGGGTTTTTGCGGGGGAAGAGGGCGATCGATCGAGCTTATCAGCACTTGGCTTGTTTGGATTTAGATGCTTTACTTTTGGCGAAAGCTGTGCTTTGAGGCGCTTCAGAAACCGGGTTTCTCGCTCAATGGTGCGATCGCTCATAATAAAACTAACCTCGTTGCCAATACACCGATGGAAACACTCACTCTCAATGTACCACCCGCCGTAGGTCTGACAGACGAGCAATTTTATCAGCTGTGTCTGGCTAATCAAGAATGGCGCTTAGAACTAACTTCGGAAGGAGAATTGATTATCATGTCACCTACTGGCGGCGAAAGCGGTGTTAGAAATTCTGGCTTGAACGCTAAAGTTTACATTTGGAATGAGCAAACTAAGTTAGGAAAAGTCTTTGACTCCTCTACTGAGTTCAGATTACCTAATGGTGCTTATCGTTCTCCCGATGTTTCTTGGGTGACAAAAGAACGCTGGGAAGCATTATCTCGTGAGGAAAGGCGGCGCTTCCCTCCCATTTGTCCCGACTTTATAATTGAATTGCGTTCTGAAACTGATTCCTTATCCAAATTACGCACAAAAATGCGCGATTACCTCGCGAACGGGATGCGTTTGGGTTGGTTAATTGACCCTCAAACACCGTTAGTGGAAATTTATCGACCTGGTACAGATGTACAAACTATCAATTTTTCTTTGGAACAACCACCGACGCTTTCTGGCGAAGATATTTTACCTGGATTTATTTTAGATTTAGGGCTAATTTTAAATATTTAAACTTATTCCATAGTCAGCACTTGCAACACTCAGAAACCCGGTTTCTTATCCCAGCGTTAGCACTCCCAGTGGTGAATCTACTAATAATCTCATATTTGTAAGCCATTGCAAACCGAGCAAAGGTTCGGGAATTCCCGCACCAACATGAACGGGAATAATATATTCAATTCCATCTAGTAAGATCTTTCCTTCATAGATATCAAAAAACTTCTCTCCTTCGGCTGTTTGCATAGTTCGATCGAGTTCAATAACAATCCAACCTAATCCTTCTAAGTCTTGGATATTGATGGCTAAGTATCCAGTTGTAAAGCCAGTATCTAGTAACGCATCAACTGTAAATATATCGTCGGTGGCTGCCATTAAATCTATTTCAAAAAATAGCTCTCCTATTTCGCCAAATTTACCGGAAATCATATCTTACCACAGGCTCCTGTTTCATTGAGCCGGAAAACACCAAGTCTGCCAGAAGAGTATTTCTGACGAGCTTTTTTGATGGCGATTATTTCATCAGGATCGATGAAATAATCGCCACTATTTGGTTCAATAATCATAAACCAATTGTAATGGTCAGCTATTAATTCATCCCGCACTCGTTCAAAAACTGGGCGACAGCGTTGATATCGTGCTTTTCGTTCGGCTTCGCTTCGTGCTAATTCTTCCGGCGGTATAGTATATTCAGGGAAAATTCTGCCGCGACGGATAGGACGTTTAGTAGGTTGTTGTGTCATATTTAACGTTGATAAGGCGCTTTACATTCGGCAAAGTAAAAATATATGGGTTGGGTTTTGCTATGACTCAACCCAACCTACTCTACAACAATCAACTACGATTGATTAATTCCAAAATAGGATTAGCTATCCAGTTTACGCCGACTCTTAACTGATGTTCTGAATTTGGCATCCGATACAGATAGGCGAGGCGACGGGCAAGATAAGCTAACTGACCGTCTAATTGCACTCCCATGCTGCTGATAGTGGCGCTGTCAGTTCCCAGAGTGAGCATTTCTCCTAAATTCTGATATTGGAAGGGAAGCAACGGACGATCGCACAGGGAAGCCCAAATATTCCAAGCTGCAAAGTCGGATTGCTGGTAAGCTGCTTGTGCTGAGTCGGGTACTTGCTGACCTTCAGCATCGCGACAATCTGCTAAATCTCCCAAAACAAAGATTTCTGGATGGTCGATCGCTTGCAAGGTAGGTGTGGTGGTTAGCTGTGAACGCTGATTTTGTTTGAGGGGGAGATTACGCACGACAGCAGATCCTTGCATTCCCACAGTCCACAGTATCAGTTCGGCTGGGATGGTGTCTAGCTGTGCTTTATACAGCAGGGAGATGGTTTCTGGCCCGATCGAGTCAACGGTGGTTTCCAAATCTATCCAGATACCCCGCGCCTCTAAGGCTTTGCGTGCTGTTTCTCGGTTAAATTCGGGCGATGTTCGCAGAATTCGATCGCTTTGTTCGATCAACCGCAAGCGTCCTCTCTCACCCAGTCTATCTGCCAGTTTGCAAGCTAACTCGACGCCGCAATAACCAGCTCCGACGATCGCTACTCGAATTTTATCTGCTTCTGATGCTTCTAAAACTCGCAGTCTTTCTTCCAGGCGATAGGCGTCAGCAAGGGAACGGAAGGGAAAAGCGTAGGAACTAGCACCAGGAACGATATCTAGGGGAGATTCTCCACCCAAGGCTAAGACTAACTTGTCGTAGGGTATTTCGGGGCTATCCTGCAAATAAACCCGGTGCTGTTCTACATCAATCCCCGCCACTACGCCTTGACAAAAACGCACATCTGTGTTATGTAGAATTTCTGCAAAGGGTGGAGCAATTTCCCAGGTTTGCAGTTCGCCGGTGAGGAGTTCGTAGAGGAGGGGGGTGAAAACGAAGCGATCGCTTTTATCCACCAGCACAATTTCGGGTTTAGACGCCTTTTCCCAAGGTAGCTGGCTCAATCGCAGAGCGGTATACAGACCGCCAAAGCCTCCGCCGAGTATACATATGCGTGCAGGTTGTTGGGTCATGGTTGATTGCGCGGGAGTGGTAGCAGGGGAACTTTCTTCAGGATAACAAGCTGTAGTAGTCTGTATTGAACGGTAAGGAGTTTTCTGATGTCCCCGACAACTTCTGAGATTTCGTTTAAATTCCGCTTTGTAGAGAATGGTACAGCCCAAGGGCTTTTGTCTCAAAAAGCGATCGCCAACGAACGAGAAATAATCTTAGGAAAAGATGCCAGTTTGCTCTGCTAGGATAGCTAAAGAAGCGTCTGCTTAAGGAGCTTACGCCATGATTAAAACACCCAACCCCACCTTGACCTTTGAGGAGTATCTAACCTACGATGACGGAACCGATAACCGTTACGAACTTGTTAATGGGGAGTTAGTAATGGTTCCCCTACCAACTGCCGACCACTCAGATGTAATTGATTTATTGTCTGACACTTTTAGGGCAGAAATCAGAACAAAGTCCCACCCTTGGATTGTTAAACGCGATGTAGGGGTGTATGTAGGAACCGCTCCAGATACTGGAAAAGACCGCTCTCGTACCCCAGACCTGTGTCTTATAACTCAAGCGCAGTGGAATGGACTTAAAGCCGACAAGAAAGCAGCAGCTGTTTTGAGAACCCCGCCGTTGCTGGTGGTTGAAGTAGTTAGTCCTGGCTCCAAGAAGACAGACTACGAAACCAAAGAATCTGAATATAAAACTATTGGAATTCCCGAATATTGGATTGTAGACCTCCGCAAGTTCAAGGTTTCAGTTTTGTTTCTGGTGAATGGGAACTATCAGATAGCAGAGTTTACAGGAAATCAGCGAATTGTCTCTCAGGCTTTCTCAGAATTCCCTCTGACGGCTGAACAAATGTTGGCAGATTAGATATTTCACCCCTACTATCTGATGAATAAAAAAACGAGGAAGACAATTGCAGCAATAATTAAAATCGGGATGGCGATGATAATGGCGAGACGATACTAAATAATATGGATTACTTAAATGTTTGCTACAGATGTAGAGTCAATTCATGAATTGACTCTACACCAGAGAGTGTTCATATCATATCCTTACGCATCGGTTACCTAAAAAATTCCTGTGATTATTCTTATCTGCGTTTATCTGCGTTCATCAGTCCTTCCTTATCTGCGGTAAAAATTTAACCAACGATCGCAACAGTCCGATATCCAGAACATCCTTCATTGAAGATGACATAGGTGTTTACCAAGTAACTCGGTCTTTCAACTTATCCAGCAAACTCGGCCCGACTCCGGGCACTTTGTCAAGATCTTCTAAAGAAGTGAAAGGTTTCTTTTGACGTGACTGAATAATTTGCTGCGCCAATTTCGGCCCCACCCCTGGTAACGCTTCTAATTCCTGTTGACTAGCAGTATTGAGATTAACTTTCTGACTAATAGTATTTTCGCTAACTTTAGCTGTAGTTGAACTTGTCGAAGAAGGTGAAGACACCGTTTTTATCTGCGAACATTGTTGCTGCTGTAATTTAATTTTTTGCTTAATTCCATCTGGTAAACCGAGTATAGCATCAGCATAAAGCCGATCGAACTCGCGCTCAAAATGGGCTGCTACGATGGGACTTTGAATTACTAAAACTGTTTCGTCATTATTACTGTTGGCTGCTGCTGACCAGTTGTGGGAACCAGTAATAACAATTTGTTTGTCTACAACACCAAATTTGTGATGCAACAGATCGCCTTTTTTTAGTTGAGGAATGCCTACAGTGGTAATCGGATTTTGCCAAGGACGATTATCAACTTCGTATTTGCAATTATTAAGCAAAGCAACTCCCATCATATCCAGCGCTTCGCTGTATGGGCGATAGGCAAAGTCGGGATCGATTAAAGCTCGTATTTGTACACCGCGTTGATTGTCTGTTTCTAAGATATTGGCAAGTCGCTGTTCTGAAAATACAAACAACGCCATATTTACAGATTGTGTAGCTGTATTTAAAGTTTTTCCAATCAAACCGTTACTGCTTTGTTCCCAAGGCTGTGTTGATGATGTTGGAGAGAAATGAACTGCAATGGTAGTAGTTCCTAGAGTGATTTGTTGAACTGGTCGAAACGGCTTTTTTATACCAAATTGGCTATCTGGATTACCACCAGGGCCATCGCCCCATAGAATGTTAAATTCTGCTGTGAAAAGAGTTGCTAATTCGGAATTATCAATGCTGAGAAGATTGTTGGCATTTCCCAAACTGCTGGGAGATATGAAATCGCCGTGAATGTCGCTAGTTGTAAAATTTGCTGATGTAATAATGAGAGTGCGATCGTCAACGACGACAAATTTATGGTGCATTAAACCACTGCCTTTTGAACCATCAGCGGTATCATCAATGATGGGAATACCGGCATTTTGCAACATGACGATCGCATCCCCTCGATCGATCTCATCTTTGCTGAGTTTATTATCGCCATTTTGGTCTGCTAACTTGACAAATTCGTTGTAGCGTCCGCGTTCCCGTTCCGGTAGTTTCGCCACTTCATCTGGTGTAAATTTACTCCAAGGACGGCTGTAAGTATTCTCCAGAATTACTCTTACCTTAACTCCAGCTTTTTTGCGATCGACCAAAGCCTTGGCAATGTTTGGTAAGCGCAACTCCTGAACCGCCACATCCACGGTAGATTTGGCGGTTGCGATCGCATCGACTATAAGTTGTTCCAAGTCATCTCCCGATCGCGTTTGCTTGCGGTAGGGTTCCCTGTACGAACCCGACTCAGAGTGGTTGAAGTAAACTTTAACAACAGGATCTTGGGGCAGAGGAGTCGGTCGTTGGGTTTGCGGCCCAGCCCGTTGACAAGCAGCTAGGGTCAGCGCTAGAAGAATCGTTGCTACTTGCCTCACGGTTGCACGTTTCAGATTAATATCCATAAGTCAATAGGTAACAGCAGTCTATTTTTACCCATTTAGCGGCAAGCAATTCATCCACAGCTAGAAGCGGTGAGCTTTCTTGCTAAAATTCTGTAATCTAAAGTTTATTATTTTGACAGCCGCTTTCAAGCAGTTGTCAAAAACTACCGTGTGGCCCACGGAAAGTGAATACAGTCGGGTACATGGCCAACCTTGCCGCATTTGAAGTGGATGTATTAGTATCAATCCACACTTTTGTTATGCCTAGAAGAAAAAAGCAATTTCCGTGCGGCCACAAGGGCTATGGTCAAATGTGCCATCAGTGTGCCCAAAAAAAAGCCGTACTGGAACAAAAAAGACAGCTAAAAAACGAGTGGGAGTCCACTTTTGCCGATGACCCCATAGATTTAAGGGCTTTACCCATCCATGTGGTGGTCAAGGCACGTACTGTGATTGCTGCTTTACAGCAGCACAAAAATTACACAGAATTTGGCGGCAAGCGATTGCGGCACGATCGCTTTGTGATCAGCATTCCCATCACCCGCAACTATCGGATGCTCTGCCGGGACTGCGGTAATATCCTAATTCCCCAAGTAGTCTTATCCCATGAGGACTACAATGTCCGCAAACCGGGAAGTTAGCTAGTTACGCAAGTTGCTAGTTATAGTAAAAACCCGGTTTCTGTCGGTGATTTTATCATTAACTGCGACTTGCAAACACAAGAAGCCGGGTTTTTAATTCTCAAAGTTTTCTAACTAGCAACTTGCGTTAGTTGTTAGACGTTGGCGGTATATGCTGAAATTAGAGAGCCAGTCGGTCGCCACGACCTCTAACGCTTAAGGATTATGCAAATTTATTTAGATTACAGCGCTACAACACCGACCCGCCCAGAGGCTCTAGCAGCTATGCAAGAAATCCTCACCCTTTCTTGGGGCAACCCCTCCAGCTTGCACGAGTGGGGACAACGGGCAGCAACGATATTAGAACAAGCCAGAATGCAGGTAGCTGGGCTAATTAAGGCCCCGGCAGAGTCGATTGTATTTACATCTGGCGGCACTGAGGCAGACAATCTGGCAATTATGGGTGTGGCTCGATGTTACACCAAACCTCAACACATCATTATTTCCAGCGTTGAGCATTCGGCTGTGACAGAACCAGTACAATTGCTGGAACAATGGGGCTGGGAAGTGACGCGCTTGCCGGTGGATAGGTGGGGACGAGTCAACGAAAATGACTTGGAAAATGCGCTGCAACCGAATACAGTTTTAGTTTCGATTATCTACGGTCAGAGTGAAGTTGGGACATTACAACCGATCGAAGCTTTGGGAAATATTGTCCGCGATCGCGGAGTGCTGTTCCACACAGATGCAGTCCAAGTAGCTGGGCGTTTGCCGATCGATGTGCAAAAATTGCCGGTAGATTTACTTTCCCTTTCCAGTCACAAAATTTATGGCCCTCAAGGGTCTGGGGCGCTTTATGTGCGTCCTGGCGTGGAATTAGTTCCTTTGTTGGGTGGTGGAGGACAAGAAATGCGCTTGCGTTCTGGAACTCAAGCTGTGCCAATTATTGCCGGTTTTGGAGTAGCTGCGGAACTGGCGGCGCAAGAAATGGTTGTGGAGACGCCAAGATTAATTGGGTTGCGCGATCGTCTTTTTGACTTACTTTCCGATACTCGCAGTTTGACACCGACAGGTCACCGTTGGCACCGTTTGCCTCACCATGTCAGTTTCTGCTTGCAGGATGCCGATGGTAAAAAGCTTAGCGGCAAAACCATCGTGCGGCAAATGAACTTAGCTGGTATTGGTATTAGTGCTGGTGCTGCTTGCAGTAGCGGGAAACTCAACCCCAGTCCTATTCTGCTGGCAATGGGGTACAGTACCCAGATGGCAAAAGCGGGAATTCGCCTCACTTTGGGGCATGACACGACGGAAGCTGATGTGGACTGGACTGCGATCGTACTTAAGCAACTGTTGCAAAGATTGATACCAGAGGTGGCATTAGTTGGGCATTGAATTCTGAGGATATATTTAACACTCTCCTTGTGCCAATAACTCCTCAAACTCCTGCACCGAATTTACAGTAATAGCGCGTTTATGCAGCTGTTTCAGCATTGCTAAATCTTCGATCGCAAAAATGCTATTTCTTAAGGCATCTGGCACAGTTGAAAACCGCGTTTCCAAAACATCAATTACAGCCTCGTGAGACATTTCTAATTTCGCATCCCGCTCAAAACTGGTCATGTATGTCATTTGCCTTTCCTCCTCTATCCCGTTACAACTCTCCTTGTACCAATAACTCCTCAAACTCCTGCACCGAAGTAACAGTAATAGCGCGTTTATGCAGCTGTTTCAGCATTGCTAAATCTTCGATCGCAAAAATGCTATTTCTTAAGGCATCTGGCACAGTTGAAAACCGCGTTTCCAGAACATCAATAACATTTTCGCGAGACATTTGCAGACGACCCTGCTGTATACCATCCCGCTCAAAACTGGTAATGTATGGCATTCGCCTTTCCTCCTCTATCCCATTAAAACTCTCCTTGTGCCAACAACTCCTCAAACTCCTGCACCGAAGTAACAGTAATAGCGCGTTTAAGTAGTCGTTTCAGCATTGCTAAATCTTCGATCGCAAAAATGCGATTTTTTAAGGCATCTGGCAAAGTTAAAAACCGCGTTTCCAGAACATCAATGACATCCTCGCGAGACGTTTGCAGGCGACCCTGCTGTATACCATCCCGCTCAAAACTGGTAATGTATGGCATTCGCCTTTCCTCCTCTATTCGCTTGATTTCAGTTTTAAACTCCTGCTGAACTGCTGCCGGTAATGCCATTATCCATTCAATGAACCGGAACAACTCCAAGATCTGATTTCTACTATAGCCGCGCTCGTACAGTCGTCGCACTAACCTCAATTTTAACTGAAAACGACGCGGTAAATCACTGCGCGTTGCTTGGGTTTCCAGGTGTGCGGCGATAATGGTAGCAAAGGGATTAGTGCTTTCCTCTAGGGTAGCTGCTGGATAGTCGAGCAGTTTCACTACCGGAAACTGCAAACTGCTCTCAAATCCCCATCGACTATAACTATAGCCTGTCGGTCGCCAATTGGTGTTTTCGTCTCCCAATACGGCAAAGCTGAAGACTTTTTGCCGATAGCGATCGAATAACCGATGATTGTAAATATACATCCGCTCGGCAAAATCTGACTGCTCTTGTCCTTGAATTTCGACATGAATTAACACAATCGCTTCTTCGCCGGAGTTCAGCCATACTTTTACTAGCTTATCTGCTAAACGCCTGCCTGTCTCGGCATCGCGAATCACTTCTTGCAATTCGGTGTCTAGAGTTTCATAACCTTTCTCCCAATCAATATCGCTGTGAGTATCTGCAAAACAAAAAGCCATAAATGGCTCAAAATAGACAGTTAGGGCTTCTTTCCAAGCGCTGTCGTAGTCGGCTCGCACTTCATCTTCCATTCAGTATATCCTCCTCTGCGATAATCCAGTGTCACACTTAAACCAACTTGTAGGGTGCGTCAGACTTTCGTTATAGAGAGATTATTGAGGGTTTGGACTTCTGACGCACCCTACCATAATCTGCCATTTGCGTAAGTCCTCATGTTAAAACAAAGTCAACTGGACAAATTCTGCCGATGAATTCGACTTAATCAAACGCGGGAAAACTCTGCCTTCTTCCTGAAAACCACCCAAACGATTAATATTTTCAATAATTGTCGGTATACAATACTCAGCCATTTTTTCTTGGATGTGATAAGTATTGAATCGCAACGTATGCCAACCTTCTGTTTGCAGGTCGTTGTCTCGCAGATTATCCAAAGGGATACGTTCTTTATCAGCGTGCCAGGTATCGCCGTCAGTTTCAACGTTGATTTTGCCATAAGTGCAGTAAATGGCAAAATCAAGGGCATAATTATTATTTTTGGCTGTCACAAAATCCTGACGTTCCGCGTTAATTTCTAATTGTTTAAACTCTTGCCATAGTCGATCTTCTAGAGGGCTTTCATCATACAAATCGTTAATTTCAACTGCATTACTTACCTTTTGCCAGGTAGTTTGGATAAAGACAATGCGACGTAAGCGGCGGCTCAATATTGGTGTTGACAAACGTTCTAGTGGCGATAAGTCTAACTTGTAATAACGCTTGCGGCTTTTGCGATCTTTGGGAAGATCGGGAAATAATTCCCAACGGGAAACTTCGCTAATCTGCTCGATTTTGGCGTAATATCTCACGGCGTATGCTTGTTTGCCAAAAGTTCCTGGTTGGTAAAAAGCAATCCATTGAGGAGGCCAACGCTTATTGAGAAATTTATGCACACTATCTACAGGAATGCGATACCAATGCCGATCGCGGGCAATTTCTAAATCCAGTCGATTGGTTAGGATCGCGACTAATACTTCTTGATTTAATGCCATTGAATTTTCTGGGGAAGCTGGATAGATAAATATCAATGTTTGTGCTGGTACTATCACAGTACAATAACCTGTAAGCAAAAAAATACATTATGGCAGAACTACCCCAAAGTCTTGAAGAAGCGATCGCACAATCTCGCGAAGCTACCCTGGCTGCGATCGCAAATGGCTACACTAGGCTGCAAGTAGAGTTAAATTTCCCAGAAATCGCACTCCAAGCACAGTCCATCGCCCAGCAATTCATCCCCGTCTTTGAAGACCGCCTTTCCCACCTGAAAGTTTTCTTCCCCGATGCCGGTGCTGCCGCATTGGCCCGCCGCGACTGGGGAGAAGTTCCTTTTAAAATTCAAGACATTGGCATGGGTAGAACTCCCATCCAAAACAAAATTGAGCCGGAAGATGAGGTATTCTTATTGGTTGACCTCAGTGCGGTGGAAGTGGGGGAAGTAGAAAAGCTGTGCAACGCAGCGGGCGATCGGCCCGTTATTTTACTCATTCCCCACTTGGAAGATGCCGCTACTGTCGGTATCGGTTATACTGCCCGTCAACTGCGGGAACGGTTACTCAATACCTTGGAATCTTGCTACTATGTCAAACCCGTAGAAGGGGCAGCTTTGTTTCGCTGCTATCCCTCTCCTTGGCAGGTTTGGCTACAAAATGGCGAAGACTACAATTTAATTGCCGAATTGCCTAAAAAACCTGTAGGCGACGAACTCGATCAAATTTTATTCAAGGCAACTCAGCCTAACAGCGCCAATGCAGGTGATGCCCCACGTCCCAAAAAAACCGGACTTTTCACCAATATGGAACGTTTCTTACGGGCATTGAGCCGATAGTGCGTAGGGTGCGTTAGCTTGAGGGTAACGCACCTGACCAAACAGTCAGATATTTGACATAGACGCGATCGCATCTCGCTGTCTCCACTCCAGATGCTGCTTGATACCCGCTGAGTTCATATAGTTGCACTGCTTCTTTTAAAACAGAGGCAGTTTCTATCCAAATTTGTTGAAAACCTCTAGATGCGATCGCACTTTCTAACTCTTTCAATAAAAATTTCCCCAGTCCTTTTCTCCTTGCAGATGGCAACAGATACATTTTGCGAATTTCTACTGCGTCTTGGGCTCTTTTGATGGGATAGTAAGCAGCTGTTCCTACCACTTGTCCCTGCTGTTCCACCACCCAAAACTCTCCCCCAACTGCCAGATAACTTTCTTCGATCTCCAATACATCTCTGTCTGCCTCTGTTGGTTCCCAAGGCAAGCCGTACTCGGTTAACACGGAATGGATGACATCGGCAGCAAAGGCCCGATCGCGCTCCTCCCAGGAACGAATCACAAAATCGCGATAGTGAGTTTTCACTTTAAATATAATTATTCTACAATTATTTATTTTAATATTAACTTACCAATAAATTATTGATTTCAACCGTCTGGATTCATCCGTGGGGCTAATCCCAAATCCCAAATCCCAAATCCCAAATTGAATGGGTTACGCAAATATACGTAGTTGTGAAATATAATGGATATGATAATATAGTGTACATTAGAACATATCTTTAGGTAGATGATGAAGAAACTACCTATGAATCATGATAAAACTTGGTAATGCAAAACTGAGGAAAGGTAAAATAAAATGATTCAAATCGGCCTCAAGAAGCTATTATCTAAAAAAGAAAGTTCATCGACGATCGCCAACCTTGTAAATACTATTGATAATAGTATCAGCATTCGGGATGCCGAAGGCAATACGCTGCTTGGAGTGGCAAGTGAGAATGAATTAAATAGATGTCCGATCGAAGTTTCAGGAGAAACGATCGGATGGGTAATTGGGTCAGAAAAAGCGTCTACTGTAGCTGCTTTTATATCCTATTTAGCCAATAAAGAACTAGAAAAGAAATCACTTGCCAACGAATTATTAGATCGCTATAGAGAAATCACCGTATTATATCAAATTTCGCAAAAGATAACGGCTACTTTAGAACTAAAAGAAGTTGCCAAATTATCTCTTGATGAAGCAAGGGAGCTGCTCGAAGCAACCAGCGGCTCGATCGTGTTAGTTCATCCAGTCACGGGCTGGCTTGAAGTCATCTCGGCATTTGGTAAAGAATGCCAGCCAAAAGCAACTTTAAAACTAGGTGAAGGCATCATCGGTAACGTAGTTATAAGAGGAACGGGAGAAATAGTCAACGATGTGTTATCCGATCCCAGATATGTAGAAAATCAAGAGCGAGTAAGATCTCTAATTTGCGTTCCTTTGAAGACGAAAGATAAAGTAATTGGTGCGATCGAAATCAGCAGCAAGACACCAGTCAATTATACAGCAGCAGATCTGAAACTGCTCACCATGCTGGCATTTCAAGCCGGATCGGCCATTGAAAATGCCCTTCTCCATGAAAACCAGCTGCGCGAAAGCCGCCGGGAAGCTTTGCTTTTTCGTTTGGCAAGCCAAATCCGTCATTCCCTGAACCTCGATACCATTTTAGAAACAGCTGTGAGCGAGATCCGCAGTCTCCTGCAAATCGATCGCTGCCAATTCATCTGGTATAGACCGGAAGAAGGAAAAATAGTTCCCAGCCAGAACCAGCGAACAAGGTCAAAAAACCAAAGTAAAACAGAAAACTTCATTCATCCTTCGGAAATCCCTACGGAGTACATCGATCGTTCTTGTGCTAGCTGGGAAGTTGTCAAAGAAGCCAAAAACCCAGATTTACCGAGCTTAATGGGTTACTACTCCGCTGTAGAGGTTGGTTCGTTTACGCAGAAGCTTCTAGATATGGAAGTAGTTTGTGCAGATAATATCGTCACCGTCAGCGATCCGGTCATGCAAAAGTTCTTCGTCGATCGGGAATTTAGCTCTGTATTCGCACTACCGATTCAGACTCGTTCTGGAACGATTGGTGTAATTAGCTGCGGTCACAGTACAGAAGTGCGATCGTGGAGCGACCATGAAGTAGAATTGTTGCAGGCTGTGGCTACTCAACTGGCGATCGCCCTCGATCAAGCAGAACTTTACCGCGAAGCTGCCACTGCTGCCGCCACAGCCCAAGCCCAAGCCCGACAATTACAGCAAACTCTGCACGAATTACAGCAAACCCAATCCCAGCTGATTCAGAGCGAAAAAATGTCCAGCCTTGGCTGTATGGTTGCCGGTGTAGCCCACGAAATCAACAACCCCGTCAATTTTATCTACGGAAACCTCTCCCACGCCCATCAATATTCCCACGGCTTACTCGATCTTGTCCAACTTTATGGCAAGCACTATCCGCAACCAGTACCGGAAATTCAAGCTCTCCTAGAAGCGATCGAACTCGACTTTCTGGTTGAAGACCTACCCAAAATACTATCCTCAATGCAAGTGGGAGTCGATCGCATCCGTCAAATTGTCTTATCCCTGCGAAACTTCTCCCGTCTGGATCAAGCAGAGATGAAGCCAGTGGACATTCACGAAGGTATCGATAGCACCCTCATGATATTGCACCATCGCTTGAAATCGACAACAGAACGTCCTGCAATTCAAGCAAGTCAAGAGTATGGCGACTTGCCGCTTGTAGAGTGTTATCCCGGTCAGTTGAACCAAGTTTTCATGAACGTCCTCAGCAATGCGATCGACGCCCTTGAAAACCAACCTCAACCTCAGATTACCATTCATACTGAAGTAGTCCGCGCTCTGGACGCTGTTGTGATTCGCATTCGCGACAACGGCCCAGGAATGACAGATGAGGTCAAAAAGAGATTGTTTGACCCCTTCTATACAACCAAACCAGTAGGGAAAGGGACAGGGCTAGGTTTGTCCATTAGCTACCAGATTGTCGTGGAAAAACATGGAGGCATTTTGAAGTGTATATCCGAACCAGGTCAGGGTGCAGAGTTTTTGATTCAGATTCCCCTCAAAGCGATCGCACTAAGTCGTCCTGAGAGTAACAATCACCATCTGGTTGATTTTACTCCTAATTTGCAGACATACCGCCATCAAACTCAATATTGTTAACCACTTGTAGAACACTCTGCAAATTTTGGTTATTAATATACCAGACTAAAATAACCTCACAAAGCGATAGGAGAACACGAATGATTTCCATTCCAGGTTACAGAATCACCGAACAAATTCAAGCTGGTCTCAATACTCTTATCTATCGAGGAGTAAGAGAACAGTCTCAAACATCGGTGATTATTAAAACCCTCCTAGCCGATTATCCCACCCTCGAACAAATCACCCGACTCAGACATGAATATAAAATCCTCCAAAAATTGGAGATTGAAGGAATTATTAAACCCTACGCCTTAGAAAACTATCATAACAGTCTAGCACTCATATTAGAAGACTTTTTAGGACAATCCATCAAAGATTTTTTAGGTACTCAGAAAATTGAATTAATTCTCTTCCTCAGAATCGGCATTCAGCTAGCTTCAACCCTAGCTCAGTTGCATCAAAATCAGATTATACATAAAGATATTAAACCCCAAAATATCCTGATCAACCCCTCTACAGGCCAAGTTAAAATTATCGACTTTAGCATAGCTTCGCGCCTGTCTAGAGAGACAGGAATCAGCAATACCAATTTATTAGAAGGAACCCTAGCCTATATATCACCAGAACAGACAGGGAGAATGAATCGGTCGATTGACTACCGCACCGACTTCTATTCATTAGGAGTAACATTCTATGAAATGCTGACGGGACAATTGCCCTTTAATGCCACCGACCCTCTAGAATTAGTTCACTGTCATATAGCCAAACAACCAGTGTCGCCTGACCAACTGAATGCAGAGATGACCGGCGCAATTTCTTCGATAGTAATGAAGTTACTATCCAAAACCGCTGAAGACCGTTACCAAAGCGCTTTAGGACTAAAAGTCGATTTAGAAACCTGTCTGAATCAACTGCAATCAACTGGCAAGATTTCTGACTTTTCAATCGGTAAACGGGATAAATCTGGCTCTTTTCTGATCCCGCAAAAACTCTATGGGCGCGACGCGGAAGTGCATACACTGCTGGATGCCTTTGACCGAGTTAGTCAAGGAAAGAGTGAGATGATGCTTGTCAGTGGCTACTCAGGGATTGGTAAAACCTCAGTAGTTAATGAAGTTCATAAACCCATAGTCCGGCAGCGGGGTTATTTTATCGCTGGCAAATTTGACCAGTTTAAGCGGAATATTCCTTATGCTTCAATGATTCAAGCATTCCAGGAATTGATGCGGCAACTGTTAACAGAAAGTTCAGAAAAAATAGCTATTTGGAAAACCAAACTATTAGAAGCACTCGGTTCCAATGGCTCTGTCATCATTAATGTTATTCCCGAAGTCGAACTAATTATTGGTTTTCAGCCAGATGTTCCTCAATTGGGGCCATCAGAATCACAAAATCGATTTAATCGGGTATTTCAACAGTTCATTCATGTATTTACTAAACCAGAACACCCGTTGGTCGTTTTTCTAGATGACTTACAGTGGGCGGATTCGGCATCTTTGAAGTTGATTCAGTTACTTGTGACTGACCCCGATAGCCAATATCTATTACTAATTGGAGCGTATCGAGATAATGAGGTCAGTCCGACTCATCCGTTGATGCAGACCTTGGAAGAAATTGAATCATTCGGGGCAATCGTTAATAATATCATCCTCCAGCCTTTGGATATTGGCAACGTCAGTCAATTAGTTGCCGATACCCTTCACGATGAAACACAAAAGTCTTTGCCCCTAGCCGAATTAGGTTTCAATAAAACCCAAGGTAATCCTTTCTTCTTGACGCAATTGCTCTCTACCCTTCACCGTGAAAAGCTGTTGACATTTGACTTTAGTTCCGGTTGTTGGCAGTGTGACATCAAGCAAATTCAAACCATTGGGATTACGGATTATAATGTCGTCGAACTAATTGCCAGAAATATTCAAAAATTGCCTGCACAAACTCAGCAGGTATTAAAATTAGCCGCCTGTATTGGCGATAGATTTAATTTAGATGTTCTAGCGATTGTAAATGAAAAATCTGAATCAGAAACGGCGGCTGATTTGTGGGATGCCCTTCAGGAGGGTCTGATTCTGCCTCTCAGTGAGGCATATAAAATTCCCCTAGTCGGAATGAGTAATTGGTCATCGACAATGGAAAATGAACAATCCTACCAATTACCAATTACTAAAATTTCCTACAAATTTCTCCATGACCGGGTGCAGCAAGCAGCTTATTCTTTGATTCCTGAAGATCATAAAAAAGAAACTCACCTGAAAATTGGTCAACTGCTGCTGAAAAATACCCCAGAAACAGAGATTGAAGAGAACATCTTTGAAATTGTAAATCAACTGAATGTTGGTGCTGAATTTATCCCTTTGGAGGAAGAAAGATATCAGCTAGCTCAATTAAACCTAGTTGCAGGTCGGAAAGCGAAGACAGCTACAGCTTATCAAGCGGCTGTCAAGTATTTATCATTGGGTCTAGGACTCCTCACCGAATCCAGCTGGCAAAATCACTATGACCTAACACTCGCAATCCATGTGGAGATAGCGGCAGCAGAATATTTAAACACCAACTTTGAACAGGCAAAAATTATTTCAGAAAAAATTATTGAGCAGGCTAAAAAATTACTTGATAAAGTTAAGATATATGAGATAAGAATGCAATTTTATATTGCTCAAAATGAAATGCAATTAGCCTTAGATACTGCACTGCAAGTTCTGAGACTACTGGGAGTATTCTTACCCAAAAAACCCAGAAAAATAAATATTTTGTTAGGACTTATTCACACAAAATTTAACTTGGGAACAAAGAGAATAGAGGATTTAGCTGAACTGCCAGAAATGACTGATCCCTATAAAATAGCGGCACTACGGATCTTAATTAATCTTATTCCTCCCGTTTATATAGTAGCTCCTGAGCTTTATCCTCTAGTTGTATTTAAATTTACTAACCTCTGTTTGAAATATGGAAATTCCCCCTTATCGGCTTACGCCTATACTCTTTATGGTATGCTTCTGATTGGGGCGTTCGGAGATATAGATTCTGGTTATCAATTTGGCCAACTGGGTTTGAAGCTGTTGGAGCAATTCAATGCCCAAGAAGCCAAAGCTAAAATCTATGAGACATTTAACAATTTTATTAGACACTGGAAAGAGCCAGCTAGGAACACCCTAGAAGCGTTTATTGAAGGAATTCAAGCTGGGCTAGAAATTGGTGATGTAGAATATGCTTGTTATGGGGCTTGTTTCTATTGTACCCACATATTTTTTGTAGGCGAAAATCTAGAGATTGTAGCTGATAAGCAGACAAAATATATTGGGATGATGCAAAAGCTAAAACAGGAATTTCAGAGTAACTATGCAAGTATATGTAGACAAATGGTGTTGAATTTATTGGATAAATCTCCTGGTAAATGCCGCTTGATTGGTGAAAGTTTTAATGAAGATGAAATGCTACCATCTTTGATTAAAAGCAATAATTATATGTTGATTTATCCTATCTATATTGCTAAATCTATACTCTTTTATTTGTTTAAGGATTATACTCAGTCTGCTGAAAATGCCTCCTTAGCAGAAAAATACGCAGGTGGCGGACTAGCTACGATGTATAGCGCCGAAACCAATTTTTATTATTCTTTAGCTATCCTGGCTTTATATCCTACAGTTTCAAAAGATGCACAAGTAAAAAATATCAAAAAAGTATTATCAAATCAGAATAGAATGAAACTCTGGATGTCTCATGCTCCATCCAATTATCAACACAAGTATGATTTAGTAGAAGCAGAGAAAGCGCGAGTGTTGAACCAAGATGTCCTAGCAATGGAATATTATGAACGTGCCATCAAAGGATCTGGTGAACAAGGATACATCCAAGAAGAAGCACTCGCCAATGAACTAACATCTGAGTTTTATTTCTCTCGCACTAGAGATAAGGTTGCTCAAGTATATCTAACTGATGCCTACTATGGCTATATCCGCTGGGGAGCAAAGGCAAAAGTCAGAGACTTAGAGGCAAGATATCCTCAGTTATTATCCCAGATCAGGAAGCAAGAAAAAACTGGTCTAGAGGTAACAGACACAGCGAATTCTACGAGTTTATGGGGAGCGAATACGCTGGATTTGGCGACAGTACTCAAAGCATCACAAGCGATTTCCTCGGAAATCGTTCTCGACAATTTGCTATCAAAGTTGACGCACATTCTCATCGAAAATGCAGGCGCGCAGAAAGGTATCCTCCTGTTGGATAAATCGGGAAAATTAGTGCTGGCTGCGTCAGGGAGCGTTGAGCAAGAAAATTGTGTAGTACTGCCAAATATTCCTGTGGAAACCAGTGAGAATATTTCCCAGGCGATTATCAATTATGTAGAAAGAACTCAAAAAAGTGTCGTTTTAAAAGATGCCGCTCGCGAGGGAATGTTTAGCAGCGACCCCTATATCACAAATAACCAAACGAAGTCTCTCTTGTGTGCTCCCATCCTTCATCAAGGAAAACGAGTCGGCATCTTTTACCTGGAAAACAATTTGACAACGGATGCTTTTACACCAGAGCGGCTGGAAGTTTTGCGACTGCTTTCAGGACAGGCGGCTATCTCCCTCGAACTAGCACAAGCTGCCAAAGAAGTCCAGAATACCGTGGCTTATCTTACCGCCATCATCAACAATATTGCGGATGGTCTGCTGGTAACGGATGCCCGTGGTAATATCTCTCGATTTAATCCATCTTTGTTACTTCAGTTCGATCTTTCAGGTAGCAATCTGATTGGTAAAAGCTGTAACGATACCTTTAGCAGTGAAATGACAGAACTGGTAACTATGACTTTGAAATCTCCCAGGGAGGTGTTAACCGCAGAGATAGAACTAGCAAAAGGTAGGGTTGGCAAGGCTGTGGCAACTGCAATTTCCAGAGGCTTAACTTCAGGGGAAGATGCGATCGATGAATGTCTAGGTTCGGTTATAGTCATCCGGGATATCACTACCGAGATTGAAATTGACCGGATGAAGACGGATTTTATCTCTACGGTTTCCCACGAACTACGGACACCTCTGACTTCTGTGCTGGGATTTGCCAAGATTATTAAGAAAAAACTGGAGGAAGGGGTCTTTCCCTTACTGCCAGATAGCGATCGCAAAACGCAAAAAACTGTCAAGCAAGTGGGCGACAATATCAACATCATCGTGTCTGAAGGCGAACGACTGACAACCCTGATTAATGATGTACTCGATATCGCCAAGATGGAGGCTGGTAAGGTAGAGTGGCAGATGGAGCCTACTTCGATCGCTAGCATAATTGACCGAGCTTATGCAGCCACCTCGAATTTATTTGAAGCCGGAGGACTAGCCATACACAAAGAAGTAGAAGAAGGATTACCTGATGTGATTGGCGATCGCGATCGCTTACTCCAAGTTTTAATTAATCTAATTTCCAATGCCATGAAATTCACAGAAACAGGTAGTTGTACTGTGAAAGCAAAACAACAAAATAACCAAATAGTCATCAGCGTCATCGATACTGGCATTGGGATCGCCCCAGGGGATCGAGACAAGGTATTTGAAAAATTTCAGCAGGTGGGTGATACCCTCACAGACAAACCCAAAGGAAGCGGTTTAGGACTACCTATATGCAAACAAATTGTCGAACATCATGGTGGCAGAATATGGGTGGAAAGTCAACTTACACAAGGAAGTAATTTCTCATTCAGTCTACCGATCGCTAACAGCAACAATGTGGAGACAGACAAAATTTCTATCGATATCTTGGTTAGACAATTGAAGGAAAGCTTGGTACAAGCAGCACCCTCTGCATCCGAGCATGGTAAAATAATTCTCGTCGTCGATGATGATCCCAACATTCGCCAATTACTCAGACAGCAACTGGAACCAGAAGGTTATGAAGTCAGAGAAGCTAAAGATGGAATGGATGCCATTACCCAGGTAAAAACGGCCAGACCAGACTTAATTATCCTTGATGTGATGATGCCTCAGATCAATGGTTTTGATGTAGCAGCCGTGCTGAAAAATGACCCCCAAACGATGAGTATACCCATCGTCATATTGTCAATCATCGAGGATAAACAGAGGGAGTATCGACTGGGAATAGACCGCTATTTTACTAAGCCTGTTAATGCAGAAGACCTGCTTAATAATATTGGATTGTTGCTCTCTCAAGGAACATCGAAAAAGAAAGTTTTAGTAGTGGATGAAGATGCCTCAGTCGTGAAAAGTGTTTCTGATGTGTTGCAAGCGAAGGGATACAGTGTTGTCGAGGCGTCTAACGGACAAGAGTGCATTGAGAAGGCGTTATCAGTAAAGCCTGATATGATTATAGTCAATTCCGTAGTTTCCGAACAACACGATCTTGTCAAGTTATTGAAATTTGAAAAGGGACTGGAAAATGTCTTTTTTGTCTTACTAGCAGAGCTTAAATAAATGAAAGGTTAAAAAGTTATGTTAAGGTTTTGATTTGTAAATTCTCTCAGGGTGGTACGATCGAAAATATCGCTCGTGGATGAGCAACCTCAGCACCGGATTCTGAGGTTGCCAACTCAGCAATAAATGTAAGAATTAAAGAGGGCTGGTTATCTAAACGCCTATGCCTGAAACTAATAATAATTTGTCAGTGAATCAGCAATACCTTGCTTCGCAACACGCTACGCGATCGCTCATGCGCCTTCCCCGGAGCCTGAGCTACCTAGAAACCTGGGGCTTCGGTCTCGCAAGTCTTATCTCATGGACTGCCATTGCTCCTGCGATGCACACAGCGCTTGGGCCACAAGCCATCTTTGTGTGGTTGCCCGCAGTAATTGTGGGAATGCTGCTAAACCTCCAGGTGAAACGCTTAGGGGAACAGTGGCCAGAGATGTCAGGAGGAACGCCCAACTATACAACCAGGCTACTGAGGAACTATCCCAGTGTGGGTCGCTATGCAGCATTGGCCTACTTCTACGCCTGGGCAATGTATCCGGCAGTAAACGCCATCATCCTCACAGACCTAATCAAGGTCAACCTCGAACCCTTCGGCATTGCTTGTCCCGAAACCATTCTAAAAATTGGATTCACCCTCATCCCCTACATCGTGGCGTTTAGTGGCACCCGCGCCTTGGGGATACTACACACATCCTTCATTCTTCCGGCCATAGGATTTTTACTGATATTTTCCTTTCAAGGCATCGGATGGTTAACCTTTTCGCCAACCAGTCCCGGACTTTTACCCACCAGCTGGTCGCCCCCAACATTTGTTGATTGGGCGAAGTGGTCGTTCTTCGCAATCTACGGGCCTTACGCCTGCGAAACTGCTTCCTCGTTTGTCGCCGACAGCCGACGACCCCGTAACACTTTGCAATTTCTCACCTTTGCCGCTGGGCTAATTCCTGTTGTGTACTTGGGTAGCAGCTGGGTTCTCATGCGGTTAGCTACAGAACCTGGACTTGGCGACAACCCTTTCCTGAACCTGTTAGCGGCTGCCCAGCCATTTTGGGGTCACCAGGCTTCATTTATCGTCACACTCCTGCTGGTCTCAGGCTGTCTTCTGTCTTCCGCCACTGCGGTTTCCAACTCACCTCGCATTTTGTACCAACTCTCCCTAGACGGATACCTTTCACCTGTCTTCGCCATCGTCTCAAAGGCAGGGGTCTTGCAACCTGCTCTGATATTTTGCGTTTTAGTGAATCTGCTCGGTCTGATTTGGGGAGATGTAGCCGGTCTTGTGGCGGTGGGTTGTGCAGGTTACCTGTTGTCTATAATGGCTCTCCATCTGGGACTTTGGCTGCGCCGAGGCAGGCCGGAAGTCAGATGGCCTTGGTGGTCTCTGGGTTTCTTGATAGTAGAGGCGATCGTCCTCGTGATGGCAGGCTTCGCCTGGGGCTGGCAAGACGTGCTAATCGGGCTTTTGCTTCCTCTCGCTATTTTCGTTATCGATGAGGCTATCCGTCGCATCCCTTATGCCCCCTTCCATCCAGCTTGGTGGCTTAGGCGTGTGCGGACAAGAAGCCGCCAGATCGAAGATTTTGTGGCATTCCAGGTGATCGTCCTGATCGTATTAGTTTGTGGCGCTACCACAATAGGCTGGGAGATGAGGGATAACTTAGAGCGGATCTCTGAAAATGCTGGCAACAATCTCTTGGTCGTGTTGCTGATGACAGTCGCCTTTGTCGCGATCGCGATCGCCTGCTGGACGAGCCTACCCCAGATTGCTGCCATTGACGAGGCGCGGGAACACGCTGAAAGTTTATTTATTACCGCTCTCGATCCCGTTCTAGTGCTGGATGAAAACGGTGTAATTTATCAAGCCAACCCTGCTTCTGTTGCACTCTTGGGGATGAATACCAATTATCTGGTCGGTCATCGCCTCAACGAGTTCCTTTTCGGGTTGGGTAACGATCCGGAGGATTGGCCAAACAGAAGCGAACAGACGCTAACCCAAAGTAATGTAGAGACCGACATTTCCCAGTCTGTCCGCACGATTGATGCCACGATCTCACACAGAAAAAATCTCAAATACCAAGAATATATTGCCATCCTGCGGGATATCACCGATCGCAAGCTTTCCGAAGCAGCCCTCCAACAGGCCAATGCCTACCTGACTGCTATCATAGATAACCTGGCAGATGGTCTCTTAGTAACAGATACAGAAGGCAAGATCGCCCGATTGAATCTCGCCTTGCTACCCATGTTTGGTATTATAAAAACAGATGCGATCGGTCAAGACTGCAAGACAGTGTTTGGTAGCGAGATAGGAAACCTAGTCGCGCAGACTATCAAACAGCCCCAAGAGGTATTTGCAGCAGAGATAAACCTTACAAATAATCGCTCTGGCAAAGCAGTGGCTACTGCAATCCTGAAAAACTCCCAGTCATCAGAAAATCAAAGTTATAACTGTATCGGCTCGGTTATCCTGCTTCGAGATATCACCGCAGAAAAAGAAATTGACCGGATGAAGACCGATTTTATTTCTACTGTTTCCCACGAACTGCGGACGCCCCTAACTTCAGTAATCGGTTTTGCTAAACTGATTCAGAAAAAACTCGAAGAAGGGATATTCCCCTTAATCCAATCTGAGGAGCGCAAAACTCAAAAAACCATCAGACAAGTGACAGAAAATATGAACATCATCGTATCTGAGGGTGAGCGACTGACATCCTTGATCAATGATGTTCTAGATATTGCCAAGATGGAAGCTGGTAAGGTAGATTGGCAAATGCAGGCTGTTTCTGTGCCAGATCTTGTTGAGCGGGCGTTCGCAGCCACATCGTCTTTATTTGAACAAAATGGGCTTGAGCCTATCCAGGATATCCAAGATGGATTGCCTCAAGTGATGGGCGATAGCGATCGGTTGCTCCAAGTCTTAATCAATCTCATTTCCAACGCTGTTAAATTCACCGATAAAGGTTCTATAACTTGTCGAGCAATTCAGCGCCACGAGGAAATCATTGTGAGCCTCATCGATACCGGGGTCGGGATTGCCCCAGATGACCAACAAAAAGTATTTGAAAAATTTAAACAAGTTGGAGACACCCTCACAGATAAACCCAAAGGTACCGGACTGGGATTGCCCATCTCCAAGCAAATAGTAGAACATCATGGCGGTAAAATTTGGGTAGAAAGCCAACTAGGCATAGGTAGTAACTTCTCATTCGCCCTACCGATCGCTAGTACGCACCTAACTGACATAGCAAAAATCAACATCGATATCCTCGTCAGGCAACTCAAACAAAGTATTATACAAACAGCCTCTAATACAGCAGACGATCGCAAAAAGATCCTCGTTGTCGATGATGATACCCACATTCGCAACTTGCTCCGACAGCAACTAGAAGCACAGAACCATCAAGTCAATGAGGCAATAGATGGGGTGGATGCCATTAGCCAAGTTAAACAAGAAAAACCAGACCTAATTATCCTAGATGTGATGATGCCCCAAATCAATGGATTTGATGTGGCAGCAGTGCTGAAAAGCGACCCCCAGAGTATGGGCATCCCGATAATTATTTTATCGATCGTGGAAGATAAACAGAGAGGTTATCGCTTGGGCATTGACCGCTATTTGAAAAAGCCAATAAACGCAGAAGAACTACTGAAAGATATTGATGTACTGTTGTCTCAGGGAACGTCTAAAAAGAAAGTTCTCGTTGTGGATGAAAATGCTTCAAATCTAAAAACTTTGTCGGAAGTATTGCAAGCCAAGGGATACAGCGTTGTAGAGGCATCTACTGGCCCAGAGTGCATCGAAAAGGCATTGGCACTAAAACCTGATATGATAATTGTAGACTCGGTGTTTTTAGAACAGCACAATTTGGTTAAAACCTTACGTTTTGAAAAGGGAATGGAAAATGTGTTTTTTGTATTGGCAGATGGAGAAAATTAAAAGTTAAAAGGTTGGCATTTGTAAGGATGGAAATTAGAAAACTGTATGACTAAAAAGGTATTGATTGTTGATGATGAACCTCACATTAGAGTTCTGATGGAACAAACTCTAGAGGAACTGGAAGACGAAGGTGTGGAATTACTGATGGCAGAAAACGGCGAAAAAGCCCTTGAAACTATCAAAAGAGAAAAACCTCAACTGGTTTTTTTGGATGTAATGATGCCTAAAATGAGCGGTTTTGAGGTTTGTAGGGCTGTCAAAAAAGATCTGGGAATGCGGGATGTTTATATCATCATGCTGACGGCAAAAGGGCAGGAGTTTGATAAACAAAAAGGGAATGATGTGGGTGCGGATTTATATATGACCAAGCCTTTCGATCCAGATGAAGTGCTGGAAAAATCTATGGAGATTCTGGGTTTTAAGTAGGAGATTTGGGGATACGATAAAATAGTATTGTTCATGAATAGACCTGTTGCCAAAAGATTTGGAACCCCACCCTAACCCTCCCCGTCCACGGGGAGGGGACAAGAATTTTCCCGCTTAAGAGTTAACGGGTCGGGAGTTAGGGAGAGGGGTTGGCAGGGCTTTTGCAAGAGGTCTATTCATAGTTAATAAAAATCGCAAATGAACAATCAAGAATGAACAATGAACAATGAACAATGAACTTAGCTATGAATTCTGGGTTCTGGGTGGAGAGTAGCCAGTAAATTACTTTCTGCGATCGCTAATTCTGACCGCCGCGACAGAACCGCAGACCGATCGCAATAAGTATCGGCTAAGCTCCAATAAACGCCGTAATGCCGCGCCTCCGAAGCCATCAAGCTGCGATAAAATTGGGCTAACTCTGCGACGGGACAATGAGCGGCTAACAAGCCCAGGCGCTCGTGAGAGCGAGCCTCAATCAAACCGCAGACTAACAAAGTATCCAACAACCGCATCGGTTCATCCCGGCGAATTTGCCCGTTAAGACTAGCACCGTAGGGAGGTGCTGCCAGGGGGCCAAGAGGAATACCGCGTCGTTCCAGCCACTGATTGACCAGTTCAAAGTGTTCCAGTTCCTCACGCGCGATCGCAGTCAGCATCCGTACCAGCTTAGTGTTAGAAGGGTAGCGAAACATCAAATTTAACGCCACCCCAGCTGCTTTACGTTCGCAGTGAGAGTGATCCAGCAAAATCGTGTCTAGATTAGCTAGAGCTTGCTCGACCCATTCCCATCTAGTAGGTTGTTTGAGCGCATTAATAGTTGTTATCATCAAAGATCGCCATTAGCGTATTTTTCGCCGATAGGGGGCATAATTAAATTAACGGGGTGCTTGCAACAGTAGCCGATCAATCCAGCCCAAGCAGGCTATATAGCAAAGTGCAACGGAAGCCGTGCTGAGTACAGCAAAGTGTAACGGATGCCGTACAAACACAGTCGCTTCCTTGCGGGGGATAGCTCTATACTGTCCTAACAAATCTAGACTGTGGCTACATATAAATTCTTACCCAGTAATTTGGCAATAGAAATTCGGATGAGGGAAACCACCCACCGTCGTATCGTTATCGGTGATGTACATGGCCACTATAACGGCCTTATGACCTTATTAGAGGCGATCGCACCAGGCTCGGCGGATCGAGTCTATTTCTTAGGAGACTTAATCGATCGGGGGCCTCAAAGTTCGCAGGTTGTAGAGTTTGTCATCGCCAACTCCTATACCTGCCTGCTTGGAAACCACGAGCAGCTATTACTAGACAGCTTTGCCAACGAAAAAGCCCAAGCTCATATACTGCAAGTCTGGCTCTACAGCGGCGGTCATGCAACAGTGGCTAGTTACCCAGAATCTGGCATTCCCGCAGAACACCTGGACTGGATGCGGACATTACCCACCTATCTAGACTTAGGCGATATCTGGCTAGTTCATGCAGGCGTCCATCCTCAGATGCCGATTTTAGAGCAAACCGTAGACCAATTTTGTTGGATTCGCGACGAATTTCACAGTATTCAAAAGCCTTACTTCCCCGACAAACTGATCGTCACAGGTCACACCATCACCTTTACTTTACCGGGCGTCCCCCCTGGAAAAATTGCCCAAGGAGAGGGTTGGCTGGATATTGACACCGGCGCATATCACCGCAAGAGTGGCTGGTTGACAGGATTGGATGTCACCAACAATCTTGTGTATCAAGTCAATGTGTTTGACAATTGCGTCCGCACCCTACCCTTTGAGAAAGCAGTGGTGCGGATTGAGCCAATGCAGATACTGGCTCGTCGCTAACCTCTACGGGACGCTGGCAAAAGCGATCGGATATTTGCTCTATAATCAGTCTCGTTTAACCCATCGCCAACGTTAGCGCGTGCTGGATCGATCGCACGTTCTAGGGCGGCAATGCGATCTTGAGTAGCCGGATGACTACTTAAAAAGCTGGGAGGGGAAGATTCACCTAGAAGTTTTTCCATAAATCCAATCATTGCCGATTGAGCGTAACCCGCCCGTGCTATAGTCCGCAATCCCTTTTGATCGGCTTCCAATTCCGCCTTGCGGCTTTGGGGACGATTGAGAGCCAGTTCTACGCCCAGCCTAACCATAGTATTGCGGTTCAGTCCGGCGGCTGTAGCTAATCCGCGTTCGATCGCTACCTGACGCATTTGTTCCACCGCATGACGACTGGCAATATGGCCGATTTCGTGACCCAAAACACTTGCCAGCTGGGCTTCGTTGTCTGCGGTTCTCAGCAACCCGGTGGTAACGTAGACAAATCCCCCCATCGTCGCAAAAGCATTTACGCTATCATTCCTGACAACTTGAAAGGTATAAGGAATATTAGAGCGATCGCTCGCAGCCACCAACCGCTGACCAACCTCATCCACGTAGTCAGCAACTTGCGGATTGCGGTAAAGCTGAAACTGACTTCCCAATAGCTGAGCGTTAATCTGCTGCCCAATCTGGACTTCCTGCCGCTCCGACATATTCGACAGCTGGATTACTTGAATTCCCTGCAAAATCAAATCCCTCCAGGGAAGCGCCAGGGTGGGATGAGGTGCGGCGGAACACAAGCTCAGCGTCACCATCAAAGAAAGCAACGGATAAAACCAGCGGCGACGAATGCGATCGGAAAATATAGACTTGAGGTTTAACATATCAGACCAGTGTGAGAAAAAATTAAACTGACAACCTTTCCGGAGCAAGCTTTGGTTCAAGAAGTTTATCAGACAGACGCATTCTCAGTAATTCATGTTGCATTATTGTTCATTGTTCATCCTTCATTGTTCATTTCTCCCACTCTCCCACTCCCCCACTCCCCCACTCTCCCCCGTGTGGTAATCTGGCAAGGCAGAACCAGCATCAAGAACTTTTTACAATAATTGGCTGGCGGGGATTTCTTCACTAAATTTTTTTCTCGATTAGCAACGGACGATTCTCCATGAAGAAGATTTTGGACTCTCAAGGTCGCTTGTTCGGCAAACTCAGCATCCTCGATGTGGGTGCTGCTTTAGTGATTCTGCTCGTTGTAGTAGGCATCTTTTTCTTTCCAGGCACTTCCGGTTCCGTAGCTCAATTGGGAGTTACGACAAAACCCGTCGAGGTTGATGTCGTTGTCAGAGGCTTGAGCATACGCAACCCCCAAGAGTTAATCAAGGAGTTTCAGACGAAAAAGAAAACCAATATTATTATCCGCAATCAACCCTACGGCCTGGTTGATATCAAATCGGTCAAAGAACTGTCCAGAAGCGTGGTCGTTCCCCAACCCGATGGTTCCGTCAAAGCGCTTCCCGATCCGAGAAAGGATACTTTTAGCACCGATATGATGATCACCTTAGCTGGCAAGGCCCAAATCACCGCTAATGGCCCGGTTCTCGGCAACAACAAAATCAAAGTCGGTATGCCGATCGAACTGGAAGGCTTCGATTATAATTTTAACTCCAGCGTTATCGACGTGCGGATTAAAAGCTAATTAGATGGTGCTTTAGCTCGCATAACACCAACATGGGTAAACTTGCAACATCACGATGGATGATGGCAAGTTCACCCTGCTTGTGGTAATAGATTGATTTCATCAAAATTTCCCGTTGTCTTAATTGCAGATGAATGTGGGTTGAAGATAAACAGGTTTTCTGTAAAGATTCAGTGAATTTTTTAATACCAGTACAAAAGCATTTTTAGCTTCAAAATGCTGACACCAGCCAACTATGGCACTTGTGAGTCGGCATGGGGGGTTAGACCCCACAATCTGTTTTTCATGTTATTCTATGCAGAACGACCGTATATACACCGAATCAAATTTAGAGTCAAGCATACCGAGCCGAAAACTCTGAGGCGATTCTAAAAAAAACGAGCAGATTTTTCTCGTTTTTTGGAGTTCAAAAAAGAACATATAGTTAATCAGGTTGATCGAGAAATGTACTCAGAATGCGTGATGTCCAAGCAGTTCAGCCCTCAATCGGATGACCTTGGCGCATTAGGAAAACTGGGGCTGGCGATGGATAAGAAGATCGATGCACCGACTTTTTTGGCTTCTCCTTGCGGCAGTCAAACGACATCGGAATCTGACTCACTCGTTACCTTACCAGCCTGTGTTTACTTGAATCTGGAAGACCTCAAGTGTTTTGAAGTGGTGGATCGGCAATATCAACGTTGGGGAGTAATATTCCATAACTGCATAGCCATTCATCCTTCTAACCCAGCTTTTCCCGCTCATTCTGGCGCTACAGTACTGATGGGAGCGCCGAAGACAGGATGGCTGGAAGCCACTTTCCTGCAACCAGTTTCTTTTGTCAAAGCCTTTGTCACCAGTTCGCAGCGGCTGGTTCTATCAGCCTACGATCGCGATAACCAGCGACTCACCCAAGTGGAAATGCCGGGGTCAAATCTAGCCGGATCTGACTCGGCAATTCCCCCGAACATACCGATGATGTTAAAAGCGCCAAATATCCACCGCATTACCTTCTGTGCTTTTGATGGTCAGTTTACCGTGGATGATTTGAATTTTCAGATGTAGGACTGTAATAGCTTAGGTATCCTAGTAGGTGGTATTGTTTCCATCTAGATATGTGGATATTTATCCATATTTTTAGATACTATTCACCGTTAACAGGTAAGCAAAGTGGCACAGGCTTCGTCTTGGTGGCAGCAACTCGTCAACCAAATACCGGGCTCGTCGCTTCCAGAATTCAAAAGTAAAGCCTTCAAATCGCTTTCTGGTAAGTATTTCGGGCATCTGGGACTCTGGCTTTCCGGCTTGACTGTAGCGATCGTCATGCTGTTTTGGAACTGGGAGCTTTTATTAGCTACTAGCGTCGGCGTGCTGGTAATGTGGTTGGTTTATCGGCTGCAAGTGTTGGACTGGCAGCTTTCTTGGTCAAACCTGCGTCGTTTCTTTGGAGGAGCGAATCGCCAGTTAACTATAGCAGTAGGCAGTGGCGGACTTGCTACCCTCAGCACCTATATGGCAATCTCGATCGGAGTTGACACCGATAGTCCCTGGATCGCTGGTGGTGCGATCCTGCAAGGCTTAGGTACGCTGGCAATCTTGGTATTGCTGATTTGGCAAATTGTGGGACGGCGAGCTTTTCGAGATGAGGCAAAGCTCGATCGGATGCTGGCTTCCCTCACGGATGCTGACCCCCTCAAGCGTCTGATTGCTGTTCGACATCTGACGCGATTCGGAACAAAATATGACTCTTGTGAGCAGCACGCGATCGCTGAGTACTTTTGCTTGATGCTCTCTCAAGAGTCAGAAGCGGTGATTCGGGATGCGGTTCTCGATGGCTTACAGGCATTCGATCGTCTTCAAAAGCAGGCTCTTGGCGAAGGGCCCTTATCAGTACCACCAGATTTAAAGCGGGAAGCCGCCTCCTCACGCCGCCGTGTTCCCTCAAATTTTTAATTTTTAATGGGTAATTTGGCTGATGGAATTTGCGCCCCTTTATCCCATTGCATATCGAATTCTCAAACCCGCCTTTAAGAGCTGTCTTTGGGCTGGAACTGTTACCCAACCCAGCGTAGCCCTCACTTTTGATGATGGCCCCCACCAAGAGTACACACCGCGACTATTAGAAGTTTTAGACCGCTACAACATCACAGCCAGTTTCTTTTGGTTGGGTGCCTGCGTCAACCGGGCACCAGATGTTGCTAAAGAGGTTTATCGGCGGGGCCACTGGATTGGTTTGCACGGTTACGATCATCGCGTTTTTCCCAGTCTCTCTCCTGACGAATTCAGGTGGAGTTTACAACAAACCCAAATTGCGATCGCCAACGCCTGCGAACTAGATTTACAGGATGTATACAAGTCTGTCCGAGATGTTCGACCTCCCAACGGCGTGTTTACGCCCCAGACCTTGAAATACTTGCACCAGTGGAACTATCGTCCCGTTATGTGGAGTGTTGTACCCGAAGATTGGGTGCGACCTGGAGTCTCCGTAGTCGTGCAGCGCGTGTTGCAGCAGGTTCGCAACGGTTCGGTGATTGTCTTGCACGATGGCGCTTGCGGTGGGCAAGATGTCGCCCAAACCACTGCCCAGATTGTTGAGAGTCTGCTACAACAAGGGCTGAAATTTGTTACAGTCGATCGGCTTTGGCAGCAAACCGACTACCCCCGCCCCGGATAAGCTACGCACTTTAGTAGTAGAAATGTTAATTTCTCAACCCCGATCGCTCCCATATCACAGATTAGTTCATTAGAATGTCAGATGAGTACTTCAGCCATTTGTCAAGTCAACCTGGACTGAGACGTATTAGTTTAACCTGAAATCTCTCCCCAAAGGCTTGGGTGCAATTGAAATTCATCCAAAGTCACTACTGCTATGCCAAAGCTTTTCTGGCGCTCTTTTAACCAGCGATCGCCTGCTTACCTGGCGAACTATCTGGTTAAACCTGCCGATACTAAGCAGCAGTCAACTGCAACGCAGTCAAAAAAGGGGAAAAATACCAGCAACCTGAACTAACTTGACCGAAGGCGAATGATACTCACAATTAATTCAAGGAAATCGACAAAAGATGGGTGCAACAATCTTTTCAGCCTTACTCGCAATAAAACGGACAACAACTAAGTCCAACCAATTCTCTCCCATTCGATCGGGACGGTTCGCCTGAACTTTCCCTTTCTTATCAAACGCAGGTCGCATTATCCAGCTTTTTTGAGATTATGCCACTGTTAAGCATCCCAAGCCAAAAGCCTGTGATGCCAAAGCGGAATTTTTGATGATTTTCCAGCTTGATGCAGAGGATGAATTAATCGCATGGATTATATGAAAAACTGCGTGCAATTTTTGTGAGAAAGGCTACAATCGGAAAGATCTTTGCAAGATGCAACGGCAAAGTTATCTACTGAGCTTCCACTTAAGGAATCTCTTTTCCTGCGAAGCCCAGTGTTTTTCCCCTAGCCAGTCAACCATCGATCGAGTATTAAATACTTGTCAGGTGTACCCCTGGCTAGAGAATAGCGATGTCGATACATCACCATTTTTAGTTGTTGATTTGTTAACCCAAAGGAGCATGAGGAACGCGGCATGACCCAGGCTAGCAACGTATTGGAAACCCTCGATCAGCCTGTTAATGATTTTGAACTCTTATTGTTAGAGGACGAAACAGATCGAGACGATTTTTTAGAGGTTTCAACGGAAGAAGACGACGGGAAGCCTGGTAAGGTTCGCACTACCCGTCGTCGAGTTCAAGCCAAGAAGAAGCACTATACAGAAGACTCTATTCGTCTCTACTTGCAAGAAATTGGTCGGATTAGACTCTTGCGGGCGGATGAAGAGATTGAGCTGGCACGCAAAATAGCAGATTTACTGGAATTGGAGCGCATACGGGAGCAACTTTCCAGCCAGCTAGAGCGAGATCCGCACGATAGCGAATGGGCCCAAGCGGTTAGTATGCCGTTACCAGCGTTTCGTCATCGCCTCCATCTGGGTAGGCGGGCGAAGGACAAAATGGTGCAATCTAACCTTCGTTTGGTAGTGTCCATTGCGAAAAAATACATGAATCGAGGGCTGTCATTCCAGGATTTGATCCAAGAAGGCAGCCTCGGTTTAATTCGGGCGGCAGAAAAGTTCGATCACGAAAAAGGCTATAAATTTTCCACCTACGCAACTTGGTGGATTCGTCAGGCAATTACGCGGGCCATAGCCGATCAGTCTCGCACCATCCGCCTGCCTGTTCATCTCTACGAAACCATATCTCGGATTAAGAAAACTACCAAGTTACTTTCCCAAGAAATGGGTCGCAAACCCACGGAAGAAGAAATCGCTACTCGCATGGAAATGACCATCGAGAAGCTACGGTTCATTGCTAAATCAGCTCAGCTGCCTATTTCTCTTGAAACGCCGATCGGTAAAGAGGAAGATTCCCGACTGGGCGACTTTATTGAATCCGATGGCGAAACACCAGAAGACCAAGTATCTAAAAATCTTTTGAGAGAAGATTTGGAAAGTGTCCTCGACACCTTGAGTCCCCGCGAACGCGATGTTTTGCGTCTGCGCTATGGCTTGGATGATGGACGCATGAAGACTCTTGAGGAAATCGGCCAGATTTTCAACGTCACTCGCGAACGAATTCGCCAAATTGAAGCTAAGGCTCTCCGCAAATTGCGCCATCCCAACCGCAATAGTATTCTCAAAGAATATATTCGGTAGCAAGCAATCTGCTGTCAATGTCAGGCTCCGATAAGTTGCTGTTATCGGAGTTTTTTATGGTGTCGGCACTTACGCAGAAACCCGGTTTCTCCAAGAAACCCGGTTTCTAAGAAATTAGTAGGTTGGGTTGAGGCACGAAACTAGGGCAAATGCGTTGGGTTTCGCTTCTCTCAACCCAACCTACAAAGAAATGGCGAAGATATTGTCCAAGAAACCGGGTTTCTAAGGGCGCGGCAAAAGAAATGGGAAATTAGATGAGTCCTAAAAAGTGCAGCACACCTTGGCCAGTGACGAATTCAGTAATCAATGCGGCGACAAAGCCAATCATGGCTAGACGACCGTTCAAATTTTCGGCTCCAGGAGTAAAGCCAAACTTTATATCGTTCCGATTTTCACCTTGCATAGTCTGATCTCCGTTTGGTAACTTTTTGTAACCTTTATGTAAATTAATATAACTAAAACTTGGCAAAAATGCAAGCATCTGCATAAGTCTGCGCTGGGTCTGCCTTGTGGGAGATAGGTTGGAACATATACTGCAAAGCGATCGCGCTGTGGTCAAAACCAGAAACTTTCGGTTCTTCCCTTGTCAAATATGTTCTAGTAGTAGCACGGCATAATTAAAATCTTAGTATGACCGACATATTGATGATGCCGTGCTACTACAAAATGAACAGGATCTGTAGTAGTAGCACGGCATAATTAAAATCTTAGTATGACCGACATATTGATGATGCCGTGCTACTACAAAATGAACAGGCCCGATCGCAATTCTATAAGGAGGGCGGTCAATAAATTCTTTGTAACATTTGTTATGGATTTTTTCTAGTTTTTGTGATATTGCTGAATAAATAAGATTTTGATTTAATTAAACAAAATTATGATAACGCTTCCAGGCTATCAAGTTTTGGCAGAAGTCGATGAAAGCGTCAATTCAATCGTGTATCGTGGGATACGCGATCGCGACAATCTACCCGTTATTCTCAAAATCCTCAAAAAAGAATATCCAACTCCAGACGAAATACGCAGATACAAGCAGGAATATGAAATTATCAGCCACCTGAACATAGACGGCGTTGTCAGAGGCTATGACTTGCAGAAATATGAGAACACTCCCGTCATTATCTTGGAGGATTTCGGCGGAGAATCATTAAAAAAATTGATGGCAAGTAGAACCTTTACGCTTTCTGAAACTATCCAGATAGCCATCAAAATTACCTCATGTTTAGGCCAACTGCATCAGCAGAATGTCATCCATAAAGATATCAATCCAGCAAATATTGTTTTGAACTTAGAAACCGGGATTATCAAATTAATCGATTTTGATATTTCCACAGTATTGACGCGGGAGAATCCTACTATTAAAAATCCCAATGTTTTGGAAGGAACCTTAGCTTATATCTCGCCAGAGCAAACTGGCAGAATGAATCGCTCCCTCGATTACCACACAGATTATTACTCTCTAGGAGTTACGTTTTACGAATTACTCACAGGGCAACTACCTTGTTATGCTAACGATGCGATCGAATTAGTACACTGTCACATCGCCAAACAGCCAGTACCTCTCTGTGAAGTAAATCCAAAAATTCCCAAAGCCGTTTCGGATATAGTGATGAAACTGTTAGCGAAAACTGCTGAAAAAAGATATCAAAGCGCTTACGGATTAAAGGCAGATTTAGAAGAATGTTTGGCTCAATTACAACGTAACAGCAATATAACAGACTTTAAAATCGGTATTAAAGATATTTCTGAAAAATTTCAAATTCCTCAAAAAATCTATGGCAGAGAAGAAGAGATTGATGGTTTAATAGAGACATTTGAACGAGTTATTCAAGGCAGTAGCGAGATGATGCTGGTATCCGGTTATTCCGGCATCGGCAAGACATCTTTAGTGCAAGAAATTTATAAACCCATTACCAAGCAACGGGGCTATTTTATTGCGGGTAAATTTGACCAGTTTCAGCGCAACATTCCCTACAGTGCAATAGTCAGCGCCTTCTCTGATTTGGTGCGACAACTTTTAACGGAAAGCGAAGCGCAACTTGGCGGATGGCGAGATAAACTAAAAACTGCCTTGGGAACAAACGGTCAAGTAGTTATCGATTTAATTTCCGAAGTAGAACTGATTGTTGGCAAGCAACAAACAGCGGTAACTTTGCCACCAACAGAAGCGCAAAATCGCTTAAAGTTGGTATTTCAAAACTTTATTAGCGTGTTTGCAAAGGTAGAACATCCTTTGGTAATCTTTCTGGATGATTTACAGTGGGCTGATGCGGCTAGTTTGAAATTGATCGAATTGCTGATGACAACAGCTACAACAGGACTATTTGTAATTGGGGCGTATCGGGATAACGAAGTGAGTGCGGTTCATCCGTTGATGTTGACGTTGGATGAGATTCAAAAAGTAGGAGCAATTGTAAATCATATATTCCTTGAAAATTTGGATTTGTCAAACGTTAATCGGTTAATTTCAGATACTCTTCACTGCACTCCGGAAACTTCGCGCCCGTTGGCAGAATTAGTGCTGGAACGGACTAAAGGAAATCCATTTTTTACAAATGAATTTTTGAAATCGCTTTATACAGAAAAGCTAATAGAATTTGACTATAAGCAGGGCGGTTGGCAGTGGTCTATAGAGGGGATTGCGGCGCGAGGATTTACTGATAATGTTGTGGAACTGCTGGCAGAGAAGATTCAAAAATTGCCGCATACTACACAACAAGCATTGCAACTGGCAGCTTGTGTTGGCAATCAATTTGATTTGCAGACGCTGGCGATCGTCTATGAAAAATCTCCCGAAGAAACAGCAGTTGATCTGCGCGAAGCTGTTGCAGAAGGTTTAGTCTTGCCTCTTGGCAATGTGGGAGATATGCAATTAACTTCCAGAGAATCCTTCAATGACGAATTACCCATTACCAATTACCCATTACCGGAATACAAATTTGCACACGATCGCATTCAGCAAGCCGCATATTCCCTGATTCCCACATCCAGCAAGCAAGCTTTTCACTGGCGAATAGGTCAACTGCTGCTGCAAAATACTCCTTCCTCTCAGAGAGAACAGAAAATTTTCGATATTGTCAATCAACTTAACTTCGGTATCGAATTAATTAACGTTCAGTCAGAACGAGACGAACTAGCCGAATTAAATTTAATTGCTGGCAAGAAAGCTAAGGCATCGGCGGCGTATCAACCTGCGTTCGATTATCTCAAAGTTGGCATAAAACTGCTTAACCCACCGCAAAAAGAAACCCGGTTTCTGGGTTCTGCGAAGTCTAGTTGGGAAACGCAGTATAATCTGACGCTGGCGCTGTATGTGGAAGCAGCAGAAGCAGCGTACCTCAGCGGTAATTTTGAGGAGATGACTCGATTAGCTGAGGCGGTGCTGCAACAAGCACAGGTGCTACTGGACAAAGTGAAAATATATGAAGTAAAAATTCAAGCTTGTATAGCGCAAAACAAATTACTGGAAGCAGTGAAAACTGCCCTACAAGTTCTGAAGTTGTTGGGAGTGAGGTTACCTGAAAAACCGAACAAATTAAATATTTTGCTGGCATTGTTGGGAACAAAGTTAGCTTTAGTTGGGAAAAGAATCGACGACTTAATAGAACTGCCGATCATGACCAATCCAATAAAGTTAGCGGCAATGCGTATTTTATCAAGTATATTTACTGCTACCTATTTTGCAGTTCCCGAACTGATGCCGCTGATTGTGTTTAAACAAGTCAATTTATCGCTAAAACACGGTAATGCTTCTGAGTCTTGCTATGCCTATGCTGTTTATGGTTTAATTCTTTGTGGAGTAATGGGAGACATCGATTCTGGTTATCAATTTGGACAACTGGCTTCAAATTTGGTGTCGCGATTGAATGCTAAAAATGTCAAAGCTAGGACGTTTAATGTAATTCATGGCGCTGTCTATCATTGGAAAGAACATCTTAATAGTTCATTAAAACATTTATTAGAAGCTTATCAAAGCGGACTGGAAACCGGAGATTTAGAGTATGCTACATATTCGGTATGTTGCTACTCATATTTTTCATATTTACTTGGTAAGGAGCTAACAAATATTGAACATGATATGGCGTCCTATAGTAAAATCATAAGTCAGTTAAAACAGGAAACAGCACTTCATTGCATTCAAATATACCACCAGGCAACCTTAAACTTGTTGGGGCGTTCTGAAAATCCGTTCCGTTTAGCTGGTGAATCGTATGTCGAGGAGACTATGCTACCACTTCATCAGCAAGCTAACAATCGAACTGCAATTTGCTACTTATATATAAACAAACTTAGGCTCTCTTATCTGTTCCACGAGTACGCTGAAGCTGTTGAAAATTCAGCTATAGTCGAAAAGCATTTAGACGCTGTGGCGGGAATGCCTGAAGTTCCTTTATTCCATTTTTATGATTCTCTAGCTCGGCTGGCGGTGTTTCATAATTTCGAGAAGCCGGAACAAAAGCGCATCCTTTCCAAAGTGAGAGCCAATCAGAAAAAGATGAAGAAATGGGCGCATCATTCTCCAATGAATTATTTGCATAAATTTTATCTGGTGGAGGCAGAACGGTATCGAGTTCTCGGTGAAGATGCTAAGGCAAGGGATTTGTACGATCGCGCTATTTCCCTCGCCAAAGAAAACGAATTCATCAACGAAGAAGCATTAGCTAACGAACTAGCAGCTAAATTTTATTTATTGCGAAATAAAATCAAACTCGCCCAATTTTATATGCAGGAAGCCCGTTATTGCTATCTCAGATGGGGTGCAATTGCTAAGGTCAAGGATTTGGATGCGCGATATTCCCAATTGTTACATAAAAAGTCCGAAATTGCCACAACAGAAACAATTGCCAAGACAACAAATTTTTCAACTACAACTGGAAACAGTAGTTCATCAGCACTCGATTTTTCAACAGTGATGAAAGCATCGCAGTCGATCGCCAGTGAAATTGTGTTGGATAAATTGCTGGCTTCTTTGATGAAAATTCTGCTCGAAAACGCGGGAGCTACAAATGGCTTTCTCATCTTGCATAAAGACGGAAACCTACTAATCGAAGCATCATCAACGGTAGATTCCAAAGATGTGGCAGTGTTGCAATCTCTACCAGTCGATGCTAGTAATAATTTACCTATAACAGTAATTAATTATGTAGAGAGAACTCGCTCTGATGTGGTTTTAAGTGATGCTGCGCGTGAAGGAGGGTTTACTAACGATCCTTATATTTTGTCAAATAAATTAAAGTCTGTGTTATGTACTCCTATCGTTAATCAAGGCCATCTCATCGCTATTCTTTACTTGGAAAACAACTTAGCTGACGGTGCATTTACACCCGATAGGTTAGAAGTTTTAAGAATGCTTTCTTCCCAGGCAGCTATCTCCTTAGAAAATGCTCTACTCTATGCCAATTTGGAACAGAAAGTGCAAGAGAGGACGCGGGAATTAAAAACTAAAGAAGCCAGTCTTGCCGAAGCTCAAAAACTAGCACAACTCGGCAGTTGGGAATTCGATTTGGCAACACAAGAAGTTACTTGGTCTGAGGAAATGTTCAGAATTCATGGACTTAATCCAAAGCAAGAGGAACCGAATTCATGGCAATATTTTCAACTGATTCATCCCGCTGATAGAAGTTTCGTGGAAAAAGGATTAGAAGGGATTATTAATAGAGCGGAAAGTTATGAGATTGAGTATCGGATCTTGGGAACAGATGGTTGTGTAAGATATGTTTTTGCTAAGACACAGACGACTTTGAATGAGTCGGGGGAAGTGAGGAAGATTTTCGGAACTGTACTAGATATCACGGAACGGAAGTTAGCAGAGATAGCACTGCAAGAATCTGAGGCACAATTAAGAGAAACTCTACAGGAACTTAAACGCACCCAATCTCAATTAATTCAGACGGAAAAAATGTCGAGTTTGGGACAGATGGTGGCAGGTGTCGCTCATGAAATTAATAATCCTGTTGGCTTTATTTACGGTAATCTGACTCCGGCGTCGCAATACGTTCAAGACTTGTTAAAGTTGATTCGTCTGTACCAGGAAACCTATCCAGATCCCACAGATGAGATATTAGACACTACTGAGGAAATCGACTTAGAATTTCTGGTAGAAGACTTGCAAAAATTGATGGTTTCGATGAAAAGTGGGGCCGATCGCATCCGCACTATTGTGCTTGGGTTGCGGAATTTCTCGCGGCTGGATGAATCGGATATGAAGCCGGTGGATATTCACGAAGGTATTGATAGTACTCTGCTAATTTTGCAGCATCGTCTGCACCCTACCCAGGCGGAAACAATGGGAAAAAATGTCAAAATTACTGATATAAAGGTGATTAAAGAGTATGGAAAACTGCCGCTGGTTACTTGTTATGCTTCTCAGATGAATCAGGTGTTTATGAATATTTTGAATAATGCGATTGACTCTTTGGAGTCACGCTTCGCGAACAATGCTTTGGAACAGTCATTAGCTAATGACAGGGAATTAAGGAGTAATGACTATGGATGGATTCGGATTCGTACTGAGGTGACTAATTCTGACTCTGTGAAAATCACAATTGCTGATAATGGCCTTGGTATTAGTGAAGATGTGCTTAGTAAAATATTTGACCCGTTCTTTACAACGAAGCCGGTGGGTAGTGGTACTGGTTTGGGGTTGTCGATTAGCTATCAGATTGTGGTGGAAAAACACGGTGGGCAACTAAGTTGTGTTTCACTACCGGGAGAGGGGGCAGAGTTTGCGATCGATCTTCCGATTAAACCGAAAAAATAGGATTACCCTCTTTTACCTGACGACTAAAGTCGCGGCTACACGAACAAAGTCTGCCTACGCAGACTTCTATTATTCATCTAAGTAGGTGAGTGTAAATAAATTCAAAATTTGGCGGGCGGGACGCCCACCCCACAAACACCAGAAAGAGTAATCGTTCTTGAGAAAAGTAATAAAGTGTGTGTGCCTATACAGCACTTGGAGGGCGAAGCATTCGGGCAAAAAATAATGGACGAAGAGCGATCGATTACTCCCCGAATGCTTCGCCCCTACGCACAATCTTTGTTCTCGTTGTTCTCGTGACCAGGTTGAACCTGGTCACGAAGTTTAGGAGGCAGAGCCTCCCGATTATAGAGAATAGCAAGATCTACGTAAAGCCACGCTATAAAAGCTAGCGAGGCCATATCGCCATGTCGGTTTCTGGGTCAAATAGATGAATTTTGTCAGGTGCGATCGACAGCCAAAGTGTCTCACCTATCTCTACAGACCGATCGGGTGCAACTCGCACTTGTAAAGTAGAAGAATTGGCAGTCGCTTCTGTGAGATGAACAGATAGAACTGTTTCGTTGCCCAGTGCTTCCACTAGGTCTACTTGAACCTGCAAATTTTTCGGGGCTGGGAGACTTATGCTCAGGTGTTCTGGACGAATACCTAAAGTTAAAGGAGACTTGTCGTACTTTTGTAATGCGCGTTCCCAGATGTCTGGTAAAGTAAGGCGGAACTGGGGATTTGTAATTAATAAAGGAGCTTGAAACTGTACGGTGAGAAAATTCATTGGGGGTGAACCAATGAATTCGGCGACAAATCGGTTGGCTGGATGGTTGTATAGTTCCAAGGGGTGAGCCAATTGCTGGATTTGACCTCGATCCATGACAGCAATGCGATCGCCCATCGTCATCGCTTCCGTCTGATCGTGGGTAACGTAGATGGTAGTCGTACCTAACTGTCGCTGCAATTTGACAATTTGGGCGCGAGTTTCGGCTCTGAGTTTGGCATCTAAGTTAGAAAGCGGTTCATCCATCAAGAAAACTTGGGGATTGCGTGCGATCGCTCTTCCCAACGCTACCCGCTGTTTTTGTCCGCCAGACAACTGTTTTGGCAATCGGGTGAGCAATGTTTCAATTTGCAACAATCCAGCGACGAGACGCACCTGCTCATCTACAGCTTTTTCTCGCTCAGTGACATAGTTTAGTTTTTTAGGGAGCGATCGCATTATTCCCACCAACAAATTCTCCGTCCATCTAGGCATTCGATTTTGGATTGCCCCTCTGCCCCTCTGCTCCTCTGCCCCTCTGCTCATCCGCCGCAGACCAAAGGCAATATTGTCATAGACAGTCATGTGGGGATACAGGGCGTAATTTTGAAACACCATCGCGATGTCTCGTTCCTTGGGGGGCAAATCGTTCACCAAGCGATCGCCCACCCAAATATTACCGCCAGTCAACTCTTCGAGCCCAGCAATCAAGCGCAGCAGCGTACTTTTACCGCAACCAGACGGCCCCACCAGTACCATAAATTCGCCATCTTTCACCGTCAGATTGATGCGCCGCAAGACAGCTTGTTGGGGACTCTTAACTGGGGATTCTCCCCCTGAAGAGAGATCCTCTGTTCCCCTGCTGTCTTTCTCGCCCTTGCGGCCTGAAAAGCTTTTGTAAACGTTTTCTAGAACAACCTGTGCCACAGTGATTTCCAGTCTCTTTTTAACTTATAAGCTATCAGGTAATTTGTAAAATGCCGCTGTGCCATCTTGGAAGAGCCCCTGATGAAGCAGGAAGTAAACTTCTCTTCTGGTGCGGTTTATACCGTGATGTCCAGCTTTGTGTCAGTTTTATGTAGGAGATAGCATAAACTCTTATCAAGGCGTTTGCAGGCTGGATGCGATCGTCAAAGCATTGTGTTGATGTCGCGCTTACCTATATGCTATATGCAGGGCTGTATTTGCTGAGGCCGCTAGCTAATTACTGTTTATATGTTGCCAAACTTTTGCCAGTCGATCGAGTGACAAGTGTTAATAAATGCGTGTGTCAAAAAAGGTATATGCTAAAAAATAGAGGAAGCATACACACTTGTACATCGTCGATTTGTCTGCCCTACACAAGATTTAGCACCAAAATATGCCTGACCTACGCGCTCCGATTATTACTAGGCTTCGCCAAGGCACTGGTGTAGGTTGGCTTCGGGTAGCCACCCTGCTTGTGTTGGATAGCCTGATGTTGTCTTTAACTTGGATAATAGCTAACTCTTGGGGAACGCCGGTCGATTCTTTTGAGCTTTTCTGGAAGTCTGGACAAGAGCCAGGGTTTTTGTTACCGATTCTGGTATTAACCTTTGGCATACTTGCCGCTTCAGGTCTATACGGTACGGATGATAAAAGACGCGATTACTTAACGCTAGTCAAATCGCTTACCCTGGCGCAGATTGTTTTATTGATTATTGCTTTTCTTTACGATCCAGATCTTAAAATATCTCGTTCGACCTTTTTGTTGGCTTGGGTGCTTTCTATAATTTTTGTTTGCACGGAGCGGCTGCTGATTCAGTTAGCGATCGTCAGCCTACGCCGTCAAGGTGCAATACGACAGAGAATTTTTCTATTAGGCGACGCGGCAGATATTGAAGAAGCTCGTAAACTACTAGATAAAACAGCAAGATTTGATGTTCGCGGTCAAGCCGTTTTACCTTCAGAAAGCAACCAAGAATCTTGGTTTCAAATCCTCCAACAGGTTCGCCAACTCAGAGTCAGCGAAGTTTTTGTTTGCTCTTGGGAAGCTGTCAGGGCTCCAATTTTTCTTTATTGGGAATTGATGAGTTCTGGGATCAGTCTAAGAGTTTTACCCATTGGTCTGAAGATACCCAGTCAATGGTCTGAAATCAAAATGATAGATGGGTTGACTACCATCAGATTTCGTTCTCCACCCATCCTGGGCAGCGATTTTTGGACTAAGCGTTTTGTTGATGTTGTGATGGCAGTCCTGATTTTGATGTTGGCGAGCCCCCTCTTTCTACTGATCTCACTACTCATAAAACTTGACTCATCTGGCCCTATATTTTATAAACAGAAACGGGTGGGTCTGAAGGGGAGTCACTTCCAAGTTTGGAAATTCCGGACAATGGGAGTGAATGCCGATCGGTTGCAAAAAGAACTAGAAGCAAGAAACGAAATGAAAGACGGTGTTATGTTCAAAATGAAGAACGATCCCCGCATTACCCGTGTAGGTAAGTTTCTGCGTCGTTATAGTCTGGATGAACTACCGCAAATAATTAACGTTCTGGTGGGTGAAATGAGTCTTGTCGGCCCCCGCCCATTTCCCCTGCGAGATGTTGAAAAAATGTCCGAACATCACTTCATACGCCATGAAGTATTGCCCGGTATTACTGGTCTGTGGCAAGTTTCCGGTCGTTCCGATCTTGTCGATTTTGAAGACGTTTTCCGCTTGGATCTAACCTATATTCAGAACTGGTCTCTTACCCTAGATTTCCAAATCCTGCTACAGACAATCAAAGTTGTGCTGCGGAAAGAGGGAGCCTACTAGACCCTATCAAACTCCACTGATGTGGAATACCTGATAACGTAGGAGTGCAGTATAATTGGTCTAGGCATGAAGATCGGCCTTTGGATAGAGACTCCGTAAAAACACTATAATTATTAAGGAGGAGAAAGGGTTAATTTGGGTAGGCTTGGCCTTGATGAGCGAAAAACCCGTACAAATACGGAGAATAAAAGCTAGTTATCAACGCTGATCAGATGGAATTTACCAGTAATTTACATAAATACCGGAAAATTTTAAAGAGTGCGTAAAGGTTCATCAAAACTATAGACATTAGGCTGCTAAGTCGGTTACTAATAGAGCATGACGAAATCAATCGAGGGGTTCACAGCCGGGGTAAGTAAAGGAGAGCGCCAGTTGTCAATCTATATTTGCTAAACTAAGGGGCCTCTAGATGTAGCCTAAAGCCTCTGAGAATCAAAGCTCAATAGGACTCGAACAATAGTTAGACCGCCTCTTAGTCAAAATCATCTTCACCAAGCAAGTTATATCTGTCACTACCTTTAGGATGGTTATCATGAAATTCAAACAAACTCTACTTACTACCGCTGCTGCTGCAACTGCTTTATTCGGTATGGCTTCGGCTCCAGCCCAAGCTTTCAGTTTTGGAAATGGGGGTATGACGTTTGGTGCTGATACCACTGTAGACTTTAGCTTCATGGAATCCCACGGTTATTTCAAAGGAAAACTGGGAGTATTAGGCCCTGCTGGAACCAAAACATACCTGGGCATCAACGAAAATAAGTTCTCGGATACTGATACCTCTGCTGGGGAATGGAAGGGAACTTGTGGTATCGCAGTTACAACTTGTACAGACTCCTTCACCTTTAAGGCGGGCCAGACATACAGTATGTTTCTGGACAGTTGGGGTGCGACAAGGCTAAATACGACCGTGTACTCGACAACGGCTAAGAATACGGGATCGCAGGTTGTAAAGGGAGTTAGTTACAACTTCGGTCAACAGGTGAAGTTTTTCGACGACCTGACGGTGTTGAATGACCCCAAAATTAGTAGTGGTAGCACAAAGCCAGGCCAAGGAAGCTTGAACAGTAAACTTGTTACCACCGCTGGACTAGCAAATGCAGATCCGTTTGCTAAAACTATCCTCATGGCCTTCGAGGATCAAGGTCAGGGGGTACACACAGACTACAACGATTTCCTGGTAACAGCGAAGGCGAGAACCCCAGTTGCATCAGTACCCGAACCAGCTACCTTGGCGGGTCTCGGACTGGTGGCGGGCGCACTTGCCTTCTCTCGCCGTCGTCGCATGAGCGCTAGTTAGGTTTCATCGACTCAGCTTGCATTAATTTAATAAACTAACACAGAGCCTAAAACTCCGCTTAGAGGAGATTAGGCTCTGTGTTAGTTTTTTTAAGATCGGACTTACTATGAAAAACAAGTTGACCCAGAAGGTCGGTCTGTATTCGAGGTGGTTACGAGTATTAATTGTCATCTTCTTGGTATTGGGGGTCTTTTTTAGATTTGTCAATCTGGATAAAAAAGTTTACTGGCCAGATGAGACTGCTACCTCACTACGGATTTCGGGTTACACAGTGCGAGAATTAGTTCGCCAAGTTTTTGATGGTCATGAAATTGGCATAGAAGATTTACAGAAGTATCAGCACATCAACTCTGAAAAAAACGTAATCGATACAATTCAGGGTTTGGCAATGGAAGAACCCCAGTTGCCCCCACTTTATTTTGTAATGGTGAGATTTTGGGTGCAGTGGTTTGGCGATTCCGTGACGGCAATCAGAAGTTTGTCTGCTTTGATTAGTTTGTTCGCATTGCCTTGTATTTATTGGCTATGCCTTGAGTTATTTGAATCGCCGCAGGTAGGATGGGTAGCACTGGCACTTATAGCTGTTTCGCCATTCCACGTCCTTTACGCGCAGGAAGCGCGGCCATATAGTTTATGGATAGTGACAATTTTACTATCGAGCGTTACTCTGCTGCGAGCTATGCGAGTCCAAACCAAGCTGAGTTGGGGCATATATGCAGCTAGTATGGTATTGGGGTTCTATACATTTCTGTTTTCTGGGTTGGTGGCTATTGGATATGGAATCTATGTATTTGCTACTGAAGGTTTTAAATTTAGTCAGAGGGTAATTGCTTTCTTGGTAGCATCGTTAGTGGCGCTGCTAGCTTTTGTGCCTTGGCTTTTGGCTTTTGCTGTTAATTTGTCAAAAGCTGAAGGCGGCACAGACTGGGCAGCAAGGAAAGTTAGCCTGTTCTCTTTAATTACAATGTGGGCTGGTAACGTTAGTCGGATTTTTTTTGATTTGGGTGTTGGTTCTGACGATCCATTAATAAAAGTTTTTCCGCTCATCCCTGTCATTTTAATTTTCTTAATTATAGTAGTATATTCAATTTATTTTCTCTGCTGCCGCACTCCTAAACGGGTGTGGTTGTTTGTTTTGACTTTGATTGGGGTGAGTGCTGTAGCTTTAATCGTTCCAGATTTAATTCTGGGTGGACGAAGATCGGGAGTAGCTCGGTATACAATTGTTTGTTATTTGGGTATTCAGCTAGCTGTTGCTTATCTGTTGACTACTGAAATTAGTTCTATCTCTATTAACATCAGGCGACAGAAGCTGTGGCAGTTTGTGGCGATTATTGTGTTTTCGAGTGGAGTGCTGTCCTGTACTGTTAGTTCTCAAGCAGAAATTTGGTGGAATAAAGGGCCCGATAGAACTAAATATAATCCCCAAGTGGCTTATATTATTAACCAAGCTACTCATCCGCTGTTGCTCAGCGATGCTAATCCAGTCCATTTGCTGTCCCTTAGTTATCTTCTAGAGCCAAAAGTACGGTTTCAGTTGGTGGCTAAACCGAAAGTATTCAAAATTTCTCAAGGTTTTAGCAATGTATTTTTATACAAACCTTCTGAGGAATTTCGACGCGCACTTGAGAAAGAGAAGAACTTGAAATTCAGGCCAATTAAAGAGCTAGGCAAGTTTCAGGACAAGCTCTGGGGACTAGAAAAATAAGGGGAATTCAGTCAGAATATGGGAGTGTCGCCCTTTTAGGAATGTTGCGTCTTCCACAGTAATCAATTCTTCAAGTTCTATTTTGCAAGTCTTTTAGTAATTTTTTTAGTCAAGTTGTTTGTGCGTAAGTGATTGGGGTCGGTTTGGCTAACTCGATCGGGCAGTTCTATTTCGGAAAAACTTATAGTGGTAAACAGTACCCATACGAGAGTGTATGGGGACATTATTATGGTCTGGCTCAAGTTCATAAACACAAAATATGACATAAATCCCAGAGGCCAAAAATTTTCTACTGTTCGCGTCAAGCGTATCCAGTTTACTGCTTTTACAATGGCATCCAAAAATGCGAGCATAAACACCACTCCTCCTACAATGCCCAATTGAAGCACTACATCCAAAAACCCATTGTGAGCCTGATCGGGATGCCAGGGAATTGCACGAAAGATCATTGCAGACCATTTGCCCTTCCAGTCTTGCCAGAACCCAAAATACCCGTAACCCAACCAAGGTCGCTCTTGGATTCTCTCAGTTATTATTTCCCATATAGGAACGCGCCCGTTAAGAGTGTCATCCTTACCTATAGAAGCTAGGGCAGTTATCCAGTTATCTGTAAGCCAGGTGGCCACATTTCCAACGAGCAGAAGTATTATCAGGTAAAGAGGTATGGAAATAGCTGGGTTCCATCGAAAAATCCTATAAGCAGGTGAGATAAATACAAGAGCAAAAAAGCTCACCAGCGCGCCTTTTGAATTTGTACCCAAAATAAGCTGAATTGCAAGGAGCAAAAATGCCCACCCGATCCAGTTCTTTCTAGGCTTGCTTAAGCCGTTGATTAAAAAAAACATCGCACCTATAACCATCATGCGACCCAGAGTATTTTTGTGGACAAAAATACCTCGCCAGCTTCCTGCAAGACTTAGCTTATGCATGACCCCATATTGCGGCTGTGCAAAAACGTACAATAGGCTTAACACTGCCGCAATGCCAAACATCAAAGTCATCATTCGCGTTTGCTCTTTCAAGCTGTAGCGAGAAGCTAAGTAAGCCCCCATCAGGGTTGTCTGTAAAAGCCTTATACCCTGATTTTGACTGTCCTTCGGAAAGTCAGACCATACAGTCGAAATTATTGTTATTGCCACAAAAATTAGTAGAAATTTACCTCTACTAACAACGCCTATAGACCGTTTCCAGCGCAGGGCTAGTAAGCCGAAGACAATCCAAAATAACAAATTGCCAAGGTAAAAATTTAACCGTGTAACCCATGAAAAACCTTCCTTAATGTAAAGTAAGAAAAAGGGTTCTGTTAAATAAAAATATAGTAAAGTTGCAAACCATTTTTCGGCGGCAAGAAGTAACCGCACTAGCGAACCGAAGAAGCTATTTTTATTATTTACACGCTCAGTCATTCGCTTTTCACAATTTCGTTAAAAAGAGACAAGTAGCGACGTGCTTGTAGTTCCAAGGTAAATTCTTGTTCGGCTTTCTCACGGGCGCGACGCGATAGTTTTTGATGTCGCTCTTTGTTTTCTAATACCCAGGCAATTCCTTGAGCTAAATCTTCAATTTCATAGGCTTGGGCTAGATAGCCATTCTGCTGATGTTCAATCATGTCAGGCATTCCGCCGATATTGAAGGCTACGCAGGGTGTGCCGGTGGCGATCGCTTCCATTATAGTGTTTGGCAAGTTATCTTGAATTGAAGGGGCGACAAAGACATCTGCGGCAGCATAAACTAATGCCAGTGCGATGTCATCGCCCAGTTTACCCAAGTAATGAGACTTAAAACCTAAGTCGGTTCGATCGCTCGACCCTGATGCGCCGAAAACAACCAGTTCTATTTGCTCGTGCCATCCTGACTTGCTGAGGTTTTGTAAAGCTGGTTGTAGGATATGAAATCCTTTCCTGCGATCGCTGGTTGCACTCATTGCCCCAAAAAGGATGAGTTGCTTGTCTTGAGGCAAATTGAGTAATTCTCTGGCTGTATATTTGTCTACAGGCTTATATCTTTCTGTGTCCAAACCGTAGGGAATGACTTCTATCCTCAGATCTTTAAAAAGGGAACTAGCTTTAGCACATTTAGCTAGCCATTGGCTGGGTGTAACAATTGTTAACTTCAGTTTTTGCCAAGCTTTGGCTTTACGTTGCCATATCCAACGAGATAGATCCCAATTGCTGTTGCTTTTTAGTTGAGGGCAAGCGCCACAGGAATTTGTATAGCGATCGCATTCTTGGTTATAATTACATCCGCCTGTAAACGCCCACATATCATGGAGAGTCCAGACTAAAGGTTTGTTAAACTTGGCAATTGTTTCAATTTGCAGGTATCCTTTACAAATCCAATGCAAGTTAATAATATCTGGGTCAATTTGAGCTACTTTACCATTGATTGTATCTGGAAACCACTGAGGCCAAAACGAAGTATTCTGGCGCTGTTTATAAAACTTTACTGGCCAAGCATCAAAAGTTTCTCGAAAATTAGTTATTTTCTTCTCCAATTGAGTCCGTGGCCCGATTACATCTCTATCATCGCTGAGCTTATTTTGCACGAGCATCTGAGAAGACTCACCAATAGCTTGTAAACCTTGATGGAGACGATAACCGGCGCGGGGAGCCCCCCCTTCAATATCAGATTGACAAAGCAGTAAAGCCTTCATTACTTAATTCTCTCCAGTTCATTTCACAAGTGATTAAAATCAATTCCCTTGGCTGCCAAGTATTCTCTTGAAAAGTTTAATTTTTATTAAGATATTTTTAGTGTGGTTTTCAATTTTTGGCGAATCTCTGTGGGAATAAACAACCAGGCAATTAATTGGGCAAATCTTTTAGGAGATATAACTCCGTGCAATAGGGCGTCGATTATTAGCTTGGCCGTATAAAATTTTTTCTGGTTGCTTTTAATCAGTCTCGGTACGACTTCTATTATTATAAATCCCTTCATTGCTTGACTAGATATCAAAGATTCGTATTGCAGAATCCAGTTTAATGATATTCGGTAATCTGGCATTTTTGTTAAGCGATTAGTTCGCGGTTCGTTGTGCCAAACGCTGAGAGGCTTTTCGATAAAGATAAATTTGGCTCCAGACGCTTCAAGCCTTAAGAATACATCTAAATCTTCGTGGGGAGATATGCCGGAGCGAAAAGGTGTAGCTACTGCCATGTAGCGTGGTATCATCACAGTACTTGTCTGAATGAATCCCCGATTGACAAATAAGTAGTCTGCTAATGATTCTGCTTCATTTTTCCCCCGGCTTGGTTGGATAAATACTTTGTCTCCTCGATCGTCTTTTACCTGAGTATAACAAACAGCTTTTTCTGCTTCAGGATGATTTTGAATTGCTGCAAGTTGCAACTCTATTTTGTTTGGTAACCAAACATCATCCGAATCTAAAAACGCTACATACTCTCCTGTTGCCGCTGCAACTCCAGTGTTGCGAGCTTTGTCTGCTCCACCATTTGTTTGATGACGAATGTAGCGAATTCGTGGCTCACCAATTGCTCGTATGACTTCTTCAGTATTGTCCTTTGAGGCATCATCAACGATGACTATCTCTAAGTTTTTGTATGATTGTTTAATCACACTGTCTATAGCCCGACTTATTATATCGGCGCGATTATAACTTGGTATGATGACGCTAATTAGTGGCTCCCCAGCTAATTTATTCATACTAACTTCCTCCTTTGTTATATTTTTCGATCGTATTGAAATTACTACCTTCTTCAAAGGGTATAATTTGGTCAGAAAGCGTTTGAAAAATTCAACTTCCCATCGACAGTTTGCTGTCGGGTAAGAGTAATTGCTGGTAGATTTCGACTAGCCGATCGTTGAGTTTGTGAATGTCGTAGTTTTCTTCTACTTGTGCGCGACCGGCACGACCCATTTCTGGCCAGATTTCCGGGCGATCGATCAGATAGATTAACTTTTCAGCCAAAGCATCTGCATCGCGTTCGGGAACTAGAAAGCCGGAAACACCATCTTCAATCAGTTCTGGGATACCGCTGTGTAGGGTGCCAATGACTGGCAATCCCATAGCCATAGCCTCCTTCAATACATTTGGGATGCCCTCCTGCTCGCCGTCCTTACCTATGACACTGGGAGCTAGCAGAATATCTGCACGATCGAGTATCTCGATAACTTCCTGCCGCTGTTTCCAGCCTAGCAGGCTGACCGTGCCATCCAAATTAAGTTCTTGAATCAATCGTTGTAAATCTTCTCTTAAAGGACCGTCCCCGACGATATGATACTCGATGTGCGGGTAAACTTGCACCAGCTTGGCTAAAGCCCGGATACCGTATTCCACACCTTTGTTTTCAACAAGGCGGGCGATTGTCAGCAGCCGCACCCGCCGATCCGGGTGACCTAGACGTGGGGTAAAAATAAAATTTTCGCAATCAAGCCCAGACCGATGCACGACAATCTTTTTCTCATCGCAGCCTAACTCGATCATCTGGCGTTTTACACTTTCGCTGACAGCAAGGAAAAGGTCTCCTTGCTCAAACAAAGGGTCATAGACGCGATCGCCAAACTTATGAATAGCTGAGATAAAATCGGCACCGCGAAATGATACGATCAGCTTTCCGTTAAGGACGCCAATGTTACGAAACAGCAGCCCCTGCAAACCCACAAAACCTATCTGACAATGGATGATGTCGTATGGCTGCTTACCTACAAACCGGAATACTGAGTAGAGCAATGTCAATGACCGGGCTTTGCTGCCATACTTGAAAACGTTGAGAGAGCGCAGCCAGATTGCGGGGTTTTGCGAAGCATTGGAGAAGATGAACCCAAGACCCTTGAGTACGCGCACAAAGCGATTTGCTGGCATTTGGGGATAGAAGGTGCGATTTAGCAGTTGGTAGCTTTCTACCTCTGGGTGCATCTTGGCAAAATTACCCAATTTGTTAGGGTAAATATCGACCTCATGTCCGCCTTCAATCATACCAATAATCTGATTCAAAATAAATGTTTCCGACAAAGCAGGAAACTGATCGACGAGAAATGCAATTCGCATAAAAATTATAACCTATAGTCTTTGAATATGCGGGCGTCTTGCTTGTTAATTAGTTTGACAGTCAACCTCTACTAAGCACTTTCAGCATTATTTAGAAATAATTTACTATTCAGTCAGTATTTTGAGATTTTTTCGGCTTTTGCCGCACGTCTTTCAGCAGTCGTAGGATATCCAAAAATTCATGCCTGCCGTTAGGAAGAAGTATCCATAGGCCAATGTAAAACAAAATATACAATACGCCATCTAACAACAGGGATATCAGTCCATTGATGTTATTCAAAAGAAAGTGATTGAGCGCGAATAGCGCCGCTGCTGCACTAAGCGAGGCAAAAGCCGGTCGAGATAATGTAATAGCTAGATCGCGCAATCGCAGGGGTGAATCTTTATAAGAGTAAACGATCGCAGGTATTTGCAGCAGCACTTGAGAGATGCTGTAGGCAGCAGCCACACCGAGAGTGCCCCATTTGATGCCGATGAAGAAACCGATCGCAGTCACGGCTGAGGCAAACAGGTTCCAACGGAACTGTATGTCAGTACGTCCGAAGGAAACGTACACCCATCCCGTAGCCATATTAAACGTGCCTAAAAAAGCCGCTACAGACAAGACTTGGAAGATAGAGACCGTGTTCGTCCATTGTGGACCTAACAGCGTCGGGAGCAGGTTGTCAGCAGTGACGAATGTAAACGCGACCAGCGGCATCCCGAACGTAACCATCAACTGAACCGCCTTGTGGTAATAGGCACGATAGCGATCGGGGTCGTGCTGTAGACGGGAAAGGGTAGGGATGGCGACGTTCCTGAGCGGCATATTGATCTGTTGGATTGGTAGCAGTAGCAATTGGTAGGCTTTAGCATATAGACCCAACTGTTCAGCCCCCAAGTACGATCCAATCAGTACGTTGTCCAAGTTTCGGGAGAAGTAGTTGACTACAGTAAAACCAGTGAAGTTACCGCCGAAAACTAGCATAGAACCGATACCGGAGTGCCTCACGGGCGGCCCAGGACGCCAACCGCACATGACCCAAACCCCGACAGCGGTAGTGATAATCTGAGTCTGTTGCAGAACCACCAGCGACCAGTAATCCCTTCTGTACCAAGCCCAGACGAGGCCAGCGACGAAACCAACCAACATAGAAATGATTTCTAGGGCGGCTAGAGCCTTAAAGCGCATCTGCCTTCTGAGCAAGGCTTGGTGTTGGACGGTCAGACCGCCAAAGACAAACCCAACAGCCAGCACGATCGTAATCCAGATCAAGCGGGGTTCGCCGTAGAACCACGCGATCGCCGGTGCCAGCGCTACGATCAATAGCGTCAAGCCGCAGCTCAGGGCGACGTTCAGCCAGAACAGGGTGCTGACTTGGGCATGGTCGATCTTAGACCTTTGAATTGTCGCCAGGGATAAACCCAGGTCTTGGAACAAAGCAACAAAATTGGTGATCACAGTGACCATGCCAATCAAGCCGTAGTCCTTGGGTGTCAGCAGACGGGCGAGGATAACGGTGACCGCCAACCTCAGTATAAACTTGCCTAGTTGAGCCGCCATCGTGACCGCGCCGCCGCGAATGGAGCGGCCTTTGAGGTCGGCTTCTAGGTGGTCTGTACGGAAGTGCCGTTCTGGGTCACTAGCTTCAGGGGTGTTATTGAGGGGATTGGACAAAGGTCTCCTGTTCAGAGATGTTCTAGATAATTAGGCGATTTAAATTAGAGGATGATGTTTCAAGTATAAAGCCAACAGCAACCAGTCGAATTCGACTTCTGACTGCTTATTCTAGCCACTTGGAAAGATCTCGTCCGATCAAGTCTTGGAGTTTCAGGATATCTTCCCGGTATAATTGGTTCAATTCTCGCCGCACTTCAGGTGCCAGCTGCGGTTTGCCAAGGTTGCGCTTTTTAAGATTTGTCGCAATGCGCTTGCCTAACTGATCTGGAAGTATGGCTTTAAAAACCCCTCTGATTAGATTTGGCTTTGTCAATATCTGATGCCAAATCTTGTTTTTGGGAATAGCGGAAACTAGGTGCTTAGTAGAGACATCTGGAACGAAGGTGTCATCTACACCAAGAAACTGGAAAATGTCTTGTAGTAAGCCAACACCATTGCTGTCTAAGTCTTCGTAGAGATAGACTTTGATCTGATTTTTGTCAAACTTGTCGAAATATCGCTTGAGCTGATCGTAGTAAAAGCCTATACGCACATTATGTCGGAAACCCCACCAGACATCACGGATGTTAAAGTCTTCTTTTTTAAGGATCTGATTAACATCAGTAAGAGGATCTAGACCATGTTGGGCTCGGTGTAAGAAGGAAGAGTATGCTCGATCGCCGGGATGACGCAGGATAGCAATCAGCTTGGCATCGGGTATGTAGTAATGGATGCGTTCGTGTGCGCGGGGAAAGTACATATAAGCTGGGGAAGCCTCCCCGATCGCTATTTTGTTCGATACCCCTTGGAACAGTGCCTGGTAGTCTTCCAGGTTAGTAATCGAGCTACTTATCCTTTGTCGATACCATTCGATCGATTCTTCAGGGCGGTTGTTGACTCCGCCATCCAAGGGCTTACCAGCATCCAGCTTTAATCCCTCAAAGGCAAAAAAAGCTGGTTCTTTGATCGGACTCATGTAGATTTGCGGATGTTGTTTCAGATAGTGATAAAGCGCGGTTGTTCCGGCTTTTGGCGCACCTATAATCAGAAAATTGGGCATTGTCATAGAGTTTTTCCTTAATGTTAAACTTTACGTTTGGGTGCTTTATCAAAGGCACGTGCGATCGCGTTCCAGGCCAACTTGCGTTTCATTGTTGCATCAAATGGCAGAGGTCTAACCGGCATTTTATCTTTTCGCGGTCGATTGTTTGCTAGCCAAGTATAGCGATCGCTTAGTCCCCAAGTAACTACTGCGATCGTGGCTGGTTCCTCCAGCACCGCTTCGAGATAATTCTCATAGTTTCTAGCGATAATGCGATCGCGAACAGCAAAATCGCCAGGTAAATTTTCGTCTGTCACATCCATTTCAGTTACCATAATTTTTAACCCCAAACTGGCGACATCACGCAGAAAAGCCTTCAACTTTTTAGGGTTAAAGTCAGTTTCCTTGCCATGTCTCAACAAATGACCCTGCAAACCGAGAGCGTGTACGGGAGTTCCTTTAGACTTCAAACGCTCTAGCAGCTTCAATACAGCCATTCTCTTTGCTGTGTCTTCCTGCGTGTCATAGTCGAGTCCATAATCGTTATATACCAACAATGCCTGTGGATCTGCCTCTGCTGCGGTGCGAAAAGCGATGTCTATATAATCTGGCCCTAGAAAATTAAGCCAAGTAGGATATTTTTCTTTTCTAACACCACTTATCTGCGTATCTCGCAATCCATCGGCTCGACCATCACCCACATTTATTGCTTCGTTTACTACATCCCATGAATGAACTTTTCCAGCATAGCGTTTAACAACAGTTGAAATATGATTTTTCAGGATGTTTTCTATCTCGCCTGAAGTAGTATTGGGGTTTTTAAATTTATCTATTAACCACTGGGGACTAGAATTGAACCACACTAAAGGATGCCCCCGAAATATCATTTTATGTTCGGATGCAAATTTAGCAAAATAGTCAGTATCTTTGAAATCAAAAGTGTTGGCATTCTTAGCATGGGTGACCTTCCAATGGAATCCTGCCACAAGCAGACCGCATTCTTGAATAAAAGTAGAGCGAAATTGTGGATCGTTAGAGAATTTATTATACCCACCTTCTGTATATGCTCCATATATCAATCCTTTTGCCGCCGCACGCTCTCTTAAAGGAGCATCCCCCGACACTGAAAAATCTCCACCTTCTCGATCGATCGCTTGACTCTGGTTGTTAAAATGCCTAAATCTACCAGAGATTGTAAAGGCACCCATACTTGCCAAAGCACCCAATCCCAGCAAAAATGTACGCCGTTTAGTAAGTATCCAGTTTTTGTTCATAGCATATTTTTATCGACAATGAAATTCCTGCTGCCATAGTTGGAAAGTATTCATACCGCTTTTCTATTCATCGGCTTCTGATTCAATGAAGTTATTAGCAAAAAATGCCTGTAGTTAGTTCCCTTTCTTATTCTTATAACCCTTAAAAGCTTTGGCGTATGCTTCTAACAATTTAGGTGCTTGGTGCCGCCACTCTAACTTATCCTCCATTCTACGTTGACCTTCCTCTCCCATTTGCTTTCTGCGATCGGGATCTGCTAAAAGTTCCAGAATTTTGTCACCAAAATCGATTGGATCGTTACCTCTAGCATAAACCGATGCACCCTCTGCCGATCGCCTTCCTTCCAATAAGTCAAACTGGACAATAGGTTTCCCTAACGCCATATACTCCATAATTTTATTCATTGTGGAGCGATCGTTGTAAGGGTTTTTGCGATCGGGATTCACACAAACATCGCAAGTGGAAAGTCTCGCCAGTAACTCATCATTGGGGATTCTACCAGTAAATTCCACAAACTCTGTAATTCCCAATTTTTCATTCAAAACTTGCAATTGCTCAAACATCGGGCCACTACCAATCAGCATAAACTGAATATCCTGGCGACCCTTTGATCGGACAATATATTTCACAGCTTCCAGAAGGTAATCAATTCCCTCCGGTTCCCCCATCACTCCCACATAGCCCACCAAATACTGGCGTCCCCGGCGATAAAATGGATTGGGAGGAACTAACCGAAATTTTTCCAGATTTGGCCCACTGCGAACAACAAACACATCTTCTGGTTTTTTTCGTCCCCTCGTCAGCGCCACTTCCCGGTAAGACTCATTAGTGCAGATCGATACATTTGCTGTCGCAAATGTCAAGCGTTCTGCCCAACGTAATCCATAATAGAAAATGTCCCGTCGTGCGTACTTAGCCTCATACATTTCGGGATTGATATCATGGTGATCGAAAATCACCCGCACCCGCCGCCACAGTTTAAACCAAGCTGCTACCAAAAATAGTAAATCTGGCGGATTGCAAATATGGATTAAATCAAAACCCTGTTCTTTCCAGACTCGGTGTGCTAAACGAAACTCCCAAATAACCGCCCAAAAATATTCTCGCAGATAGCCGTAAACCGAACTTATCTCCGGCGGCATCTGATGGCGATAGACGTGAATACCATCAATCACTTCGTAGCTTTCTTCAAAACCCTTATCTTTCGGACAAATTACCGAAACTTGATATCCCGCCTGACGCAGGGTAGTCGATTCCAACCATACCCGCCGATCGAAGGGAACGGGTAGGTTTTCGACAATAATTAATACTCTACCAGGCGAGGCCATGATAATCTAACTCCTTAACTGGTTCAGTAAAGACACCTGCTAGATCTAAAATCCGGGTTCCTTGGGGGCAGCCCTCTTTTAAGATATCGCGAAACTCTGGTGTAGAGTAAGTTAGCACCACCATTTCTGCACCAGCTAAAGCTTGCTGAGGTTCATCAACCAACAAACCGGCAAAATGAGGTAGATTGCGTTGAATGTAGGCAAGGTTAGTGCCCATCAGACGAGCTTGCTGTACTGCCTTATCATAAATTTTGACTTCGCAGCCTTCCCCAATCAAGCGTTTGATCAGAATTACGGCTGGACTTTCCCGCAAGTCATCTGTACCCGCTTTGAATGCTAAACCGAAAACGGCGATTCGTCTAGCACCCGATCGCATCACCTCGTATGCAGCTAATTCGATTTGCAGATTATTCGATGTGGGGATAGCATTCAAAAAGGGTATGGGTACATCCTTCGATCGCGCATAATAAAGCAAAGCACCCAAATCTTTTGGTAGACAAGAACCGCCGTAAGCAAACCCCGGTCGCATATAAGTAGGCGAAAGGTTTAATTTAGTATCTTGGACGATCAAATTCATCACTTCCCGTCCATCTACCCCAAAAGCCTTAGAAACTCGTCCGACTTCATTCGCAAAGCTTACCTTAGCAGCGTGCCACGTATTGGCTACATACTTAACCATTTCCGCTACAGCCGGTTTTACCGTAATAATCGGCGCATCTACTTTAGCGTACATTTCCCGCACGGCTGCTTCTGCTAATGGATGTTCGGTGCCGATAATCGTGTAAGCTGGCGCATCGTAATCGCGAATAGCCGAACCTTCACGCAAAAACTCTGGGTTAAAAGCGGTATATACAGGCACATCCCCAGCCGCATCTTGCAGTAATTTAGTGCAATGTTCTAGCGTACCGGGAGGGACAGTGCTACGCAAAACGACCGTATGAGGTGCTTGCTTGTGACGAATAGCTGCGCCAATTTCCTTACATACGCTAAAAACATAACCGAGATCTGGTTCTCCCCTTTCTGTGGGAGGCGTCCCGACACTAATCAGGGACACTGATGTGTCCATCACCGCTTTTTGGGAGTCTGTTGTAGCATCAATATTGCCTTTGGCGACACCTTCGGCTAGTAATACATCTAGTTGCGGTTCCACGATCGGCGTTTCTCCCGCCTTAATCAAGGCTACCTTTTCTGGGTTCACATCTACGCCGATTACGCCGTGACCATCTCGCGCTAAACAGGCTGCTGTTACCGCACCTACGTATCCAAGGCCAAAAATGCTAACTTTCATGATAAATTGCCAAACTGTTGGTTAAAGATACGGGTAATTTTGTATCCAAAGTTCCTACTAGAGTATAAATAGGCTCTTTGAGGTTGAAGCCTGACGAGTACCATCCGGCTTCTTGTTTACCCCTAGCTAGCACCCATTGCATCTGGGAATCCAGATTAATATCCAAGTGTCCGCCATCCCAGCTTACCTGACAAATATCTGCTTGCAGGTCTACTTTACATAACGGGGAAAAATGAAGACGCCATTCTAAATTATGCACCCCAGTACCTTCTAGGCGATCGCCAATTTCCAATTGCTTACCGTTCAATTCCAGCTGGCGCTGATGAACGACTCGACCTGCTAGTCTAGTATACCCATCATGTTCTGCTACAAGTACAGCACCTTCGGGTTTCTCTTCCCAGCGTATTACCTTTGAGCAAGCTTGTTCAATCCACAGAAAAATTCCCCCAGCTACCGACTGGTCGCAATTATCGACTGTGACTGTGTTATGTGCTTTTGTGCTGCGAAAATACTTTCGCCATTCTAAGTCTGCGTGGTAGATATAAGTTCCGGGATCGACAATGACTGGGATTCCTCCCACACTTAAGGTAAAGGAAAGTGCGTCTGCGTGTCCATGAGCGGCAATGGAGAGAAATCCCAATGGGCCAGCATCGGCGACACAGAAAACTTCTGACTGACTTCCTCGCTGGGAAGCTAAAACATAAAGACCGGCATCATCAAATTTAACTGAATTTTGCGGTTGTTTACCTTCTGCTATGCTCTTTTCTGGATTAGACCAAATTAGATTAGCAGCTAAAAGACCGACATCATTTTTTGGTAAAGGGACTTGTGCTTGAAAGCACTTACGACCAAGATGGTAAAGCCAATCTAGACGAGAGGAATTTAGTGGTCTGATCGAAAGTGCCATGCCATCATCGCCATCCCCGTACTGTAGCAGATTATTCCCCACATCTACCAGTGAGGGAATGACTTCTAGCATCCGTTTTACCCATTGCTGGTAGTTGGCGGAAAAAGGAGTTCCGCAGCGTTGTGCTTCTATGGCAGCTAATAGGAAAAATTCTAATGAAAATATATGATAGGAAAATGCCTGCTCGCGGTTAATCCCGCTTTTGAATGTTTGCAGGGATATTTCCCGTTCTAATATTTTTTTGGCTAAAGCCTTCCACTGAGGGGATTCTGGGAAAAATGGCCAAACGGTGGCTGCGATCGAAAGTCCCGCCATTTCCCCAATTAGGTGATTGTTGGCGGATGAACCGTGAGAGTAATGTTGGGAGATTAACCACTGATGCCTATAAATGGTATCCCATAATACTCCTTCTCCTCCGAATAAATGCGTATGGCTAGGGGAACCTCTGAGAAAGCGATCGATCCACACCCAGGAGATTAAACGCACGCCAAACTCTAGGGAACTTGTCCAGTTTACCCCAATTGGAAAGGGATTTTGCTCTATCCAAGAACCCAGTTGTATTTCCACTGCTTCTGCATAGCGTTTGTCTTGGGTGAGGGCGTAGGCGAGGGACAATATTGTGAGATGATGGTGGCGATTTTTTTCCCAAATATTTTTGACATTTCCGACTAGAGTCGGATTGCGATACTCTAAATCTGGCCCAAACGTTTGGGGGGCACGTTTACCTGTTTGGGGGTCAAAGTGCCAATCGATTTTGGGTTCCTCAAAGGAAAAATTGAGCAGAGTATACTTTCCTTGGAGATAGCGATCGGCCTCTTTCAGAATAGCTTTTAGCTCTTGATTTTCCTCCTGTGGTAAGGTAGGGAGTACCCAAGTATCCTTGTCGCTCAAATTAGGCTTGGGCGCAAGCCAGGAGTTACGCTTTCGCCAACTTTTCTTTTTTATGGTTAATTCCGCTCTTGCCATTATCTCATCTATAGACATGGCTCTTAAGCGGTTCCAATACCATGAAAGCTTTCCTTTCATAAATCAAATAAATACTGTGGCATTGTCGCTAACAAAAAAGTCAAGATTCTTTGATCCAATAGTCTGCTAATTGCACTGGCTGGCCGGTTTTGATTGATTCTGCCGTAGCCAAAGTTACCAAGGTGGTATCTATTAAGCTATCTAAAGAAATTGGCATTTCGCCACCAGATTTTACAGCAGAAACAAAGGCGTGCATTTCTTCTTTTTGCCCTTTATTGATTCCACTGGCTTTAACCTTATGTTGCCCATTTCCGGCAAAAATATTGAGGTATTCAAAATTGTGCAATTGTACTGTAGAACTGCCGCCGAATACCTCCAGAAACTCTTTAGGTACTTTTGTGCCACCCTGGGTTAGATATAACAGATTGCCCACCGAGCCATCTTCGTAGGTGACAATTACCGCCACGTTTTCCAAATCATCGCGGGTGACTTGTTCTGGACGTAAGGATTTGGCTACGACGGAAACTGGGCGCGATCGCACTAAAAACGAGAATACATCTAAAAAGTGCCCAGCTTCTCCCGCAAAGCGAGAACCTTCAGAAGGATCTAAATACCAGGAATTCGATTCCATCTGACCCGCGTGTACCCGGTAGTTCAACACCAGGGGAGCTTTGACGCCTTCAAATGCCTTGGCCATTTGTTGTACCAAAGGTGAAAAGCGGCGATTGAAGCCTACTAACAGGCGATCGTTTCCCGTTTCTACCACTGTTCGCCGTACTAATTCTACCCCAGCTAAGTCGATCGCCAGCGGTTTTTCTACAAATACAGCCTTACCTGCACGCAAAGCTTCTGCTGTCATCCGCGCATGAGAGTTATGGCGAGTAGCAATAATTACCGCATCGATGTCCGCTGCATTTAGCAAAGCTTGATAATCTGTACTTTGCCGTTCAAAAGCAAATTTTCTGACTGCATTTGCCGCCGACAAACTGCTAGCGGTAGACACTTCTACCAGACGAGCGTCGCCGTTTTCCTTAAGATGGGGTAGCAGCATACTCGAAGCGTAATTTCCCGCACCGATCGCCCCCAACTTTACTTTATCTGATGTTATCTCCGGCGGCTTACCAGCAACTTTTAAACTGGGCAACTGCTGAGGCAGTTCCAGTTGTTCCGGGTATTGAAATACAATCCCCAAACCGCCACCTGCACCCGATGCCATTTCTTCATATACCCGTTCCGCCTCGCTAAACGGTTGAATTGCGGAAATAATTGGCTTTAAATTCATCTTTCCAGTGGCGATCAAGTCCAGGAAAGAAGCCATATTGCGGCGTTCTGTCCAACGCACATAACCTATAGGATAATCGATTCCCCGCTCTTCGTAATTTGGATCGTAACGCCCTGGGCCATAGGATCTGGAAAATCGAACATCTAGCTCTTTTTCGTAATATTCTTTCCAGGGCAAATCTAACTTTGTTTTGCCAATATCTACAACTCGCGCCCGATCTCGCGCTATTTCTACTGCTAATTCTACAGGGCCGTTACTGCTCCCGCCAGCGGAAATAAAGATGCAATCCACACCGGAAGAACTCGCTGCAAGACGTTTGATGACCGATCGCAAGCTGGGATCTTCCGGTTTACCTGCTGCTGTTGCACCCAATTTTATTGCCAACTGGCAACGACTTTCTGACAAGTCTACGCCGATAACGTGTACTCCAGCAGCGACGAGGATTTGGACGAGTATTTGCCCTATTAAACCTAAACCAATTACGCAGGTTATTTCGCCTAATTGCACTTCCCCCTGACGAAATCCCTGCATAGCGATCGCCCCAATTGTAGCGAAGGCAGCTTCTTCCATCGCGACCTTATCTGGAACGGGAACTACCAAGTTTTTTGGCACAAAATTAACTTCCGCGTGATTGGCATATCCAGCACCAGCGCAAGCAACTCGCTGTCCTACCACAAACTCTTCTGCACCCGTTCCTACCGCCGTCACAATTCCCGACAGGGAATAGCCTAGCGGCGTAAGGGAATCGAGTTTATTCATTACCTTGTTATAGGTTGCTACTAACCCTTGTTGCTGCACTGTTTGCAAAACTTTTTTTACTTGGTCGGGTCGGGCTTGCGCTTTTTCAAGGTAGGACATTTTGCCCTCTTTCACCTTCATTCCCTCAGTTCCCGCAGAAATCACGCTGTAGACAGATTTAACCAGTACGCCGCCCGATTTTAGAGCGGGAACGTTCACATCTTCAACGCGAATGGCTCCTGTTTTGTAGTTCTGACTTATCTGTTTCATCTTTGCTCCTTGTTAATATCTTGCTTGGCTGATTAAAGCTATAAATTTATGTTGATGAATCTAATTTTTTCTCGGAAATATCCGCCTCCATCCGATTTAAACTCGCTGCCACTTTTTCGGCCTGCTCAAGCCATCGTCTGTCGCGATCCTCTCTTAACTCGATTATTTCTTGGCTTAATTCGTTTTTTCTCAATATAGCTTCCTTACAACCTTGGGCAAGGGACTCCGGATTAAGAGAATCTACGTAAACTGCACCCTTATAAAACAGCTGCTTGAGCAGTTTAGTATTAGAAAGAATTAATGGTTTACCCGTTCCCACAGCCTCATTCGCCGTACTGAGTTGAACCCCCTCCCATATCGTTAGACCTAAAACAGCATCTGTGCTGCACAATAACATATCAAACTCTTCTTTTGGCAAGAATCCGGGTAATTTAACATTTGGCGGTAAATTGCTCAAATCGTGTCTGCCTCTAGCACGAGCTGAATTTCCAGTAATCACCAATGTAATGTCGGGGATCAAACGAGCCGTCGCCAAAACAACTTCAATAGGTTCATCGGTGTTGAAGGCGCATGGAAATAAAATCCAGGGTTTTGGAAAGGGAGTTTGCTTTTGTGTTGTTTCGCAATCTAATAAGGTTGCCCGATCTTCTAAAACATACAAGTTTTTATTATTCACGCCTACGGCGACAGCTTGCTCTTTAACTGTATCGTTGTGTACTAGCAACACATCGCAACCGTTAAGAAGATCTACTGTTTTGGGAAATTTTATCCACGGAGCGCGGAGCATACTGTTGTGGCAATCCGCTATAATTTTCACCTGGCGGTTAAATAATGCTTTGTACAAATGGGCTATGTATAGTAAAGGGGTTGGAGCAAGCTGAAGCCAAATTACTTGCGGTTGTTCGCGCCAAAATAGTACTAACGTTTTCCAACCTTTCGCCAAATAGCCTAAAAACCTCACAAACCGCCTAGTGCTAGCAGATGGTAAAAACTCGAGTTCGTACCCAAAGTATGACTGCATCGATGCGGGGCGTCTCTGAAAAGCAAGCCAGACCACGTATAATTGCTTCATTGTTTTTGTTTGGCTAAACAAAGCATCTGCTGTGTATTTTCTCTAAATATGCTGAAATATTATACGGCCAAATTCTGACGGCGAGTTTTGTTCGGCAAAGTATTTCATTTTAGAAATATCGCCAAACTTTGTGGAAGGTTCTAGCAACATCTGAGTCAGTCCTTTGGTAATTTCCGATGGGACAGTTGAATCAACTGCTATACCAAGCTTATAGCGTTTAACCATCTCTCCCATTAAACCATAATTTGAACTGAGTACTGGTTTCTGGGCCCCAGCAGCACGCACTAGAATTGCACTCATCCCAATGTGACGCTGATAGGGAGCCAGGATAAAGTCTGCGATCTGAAAATAGGGCTGGATTTGTTCATCAGGGATAAATTTATCGTACTTCACAAATTGGACTGGCAGAGATTTGGAAATTTCTTCGATGCGGGTTTCCACGAGTTCTTCCGAAGCTACTGGGCCAACTAATAAAAGGCAAAATTTTTCGCACAGATCTGATGGCAAAAGAGAAATAGCATCCAGTAATTCATATATGCCTTTCCGCTTTCTTGGTGCGCCAAATATCAGGAATATTTTCCGATTATTTTGAATTCCTAAATCTTTCTTAATTGCGTCTATCTCCGAGTCAGGATAATCGTAGATTTTTACCGGGTCTGCCAAGTGCATAACTCTTAATTCCCTGTGCTTCTTACTGATATGCGCGACCACAAAAGGATCGAGGCAAAACAGATTATAAAAATAGGAATTACCTAAAATTCGCGACAGAAAAAACTTGTCTCTGATTTGCCAAAACCGTTCTCGCCATGAAGGTCTAAAGCCTTCAAAACTACTGTAATGAAATACAGGTCTGAAATAAATTCCGGATAACGCACAAGGAGGTTTTCCGCCTAAAGATAAAGGCAATTGGAAGGAGTCAAAATACATGAGCAAACAGTGATTCACCTCTAGCTTGCTTGCGTACTTGCAAAGCAGATTCCACTCTTGAAAAGAACGAATAGTGCGATTAATGCCAGAATTTTTGGCTTTAATCGCAGCTTCTTCTTCTGGGGAGATTGTCACGAAAATGATGTTATTTTTGGGGTTGTCGGCAGCTATTTTGACGACATCAGTATGCAATTGGACAAATTTCGGTGTGACGACTACATACAGCTTTCCCGGTAATTTTTCGTCGCGCCAGTACCTAATTAAGTTTTGGATGTATCCTGCATGATGACCAGTAAAATCTAGATCGAATAGTAAGATTTTGCGATCGCTACCAGTTTCAGTGTCATTCGCATCGAAAGCTTTACCTTGACTAGACATTGGCATACCTTGCCTGCTCTACTGCAACTATTTCTTCTAAGATATGCGTGAGACTCTTCGTGATGTCCCATTCTGGAAAGTGGGATTTCAGCTTACTTAAATCCGAAATATAACATATGTGATCCCCAATTCTGTTTTGGTCTACATAAGTCCAGTCGATCTTTTTGTCGGTCAAACTTTCAACAATATCAAAAGCTTCTAAGATAGACACGCTGTTTTGACGACCGCCTCCTAAATTGTAAACTTCCCCCGGTTTTGGATTGCGTCGAAATGCTTCAAAACACTGGATAACATCAAAGCTGTGAATGTTATCCCGCACCTGCTTGCCTTTGTACCCAAAGACTTTATAAGTACCGCCAGTTACTGCTACTTTCACCAAATAGGAAAGGAAGCCATGCAGTTCAACTCCAGAATGAGATGGGCCGGTCAGACACCCTCCCCGGAAGATACCCACCTTAGTACCAAAGTAACGACCGTACTCTTGAGCTACGACATCACCGGCGGTTTTAGATGCACCAAACAGGGAGTGCAAGCATCTGTCAATTCGGCACTCTTCAGATATACCGTTGAAGTCTTCAGGTCTGGCGTAATCGTACCGCTTTTCTTTCTCAATTAAAGGTACTTCATTGGGAGCATCCCCATACACTTTGTTGGTACTTATGTGAATAAAAACTGCTTCTGGACAAAATTGCCGTGTTGCTTCTAAGAGATTGATGGTACCCAAAGCATTGACTTCAAAGTCTAGGAGCGGAATTTGACACGCCTTATCGTGGGAAGGCTGTGCGGCGCAGTGGATAATTAAATCGAACTTATGCGTCTCGAATAGGTTAAAAATACTCTGCCGATCGCGTATATCAATATTATGCGACTGAAAATTTTTAGTAAGGTTCTTTAAGCGATTGAGGTTCCACGTTGTATCGCCCTGAACCCCAAAAAAATCGGCACGCATATTATTGTCTACGCCAACAACATCATGCCCCTCTCGGTCATAATACTCCACTGCTTCAGAGCCTATTAATCCACTCGATCCTGTAACAAGTACTTTCATTTGTTTGTTTCCCTACTTTCTGCTTGTGATTATTTATATATCTTCCTAGCTTCAGCCAAATTTCATCCGAGCGTCCTACCTATTTTGATAATTTAATTCGCACCATCCTATCTGACTTCGCTTTATACTTTGTCGATTTATTCTTCTCTTCATCATCAATATTATTTGATTACCGAATTTTACCTCAATCTCCTTCACGTTTCCCTCTCTGATTTTTTCAACAATTACATTAATACCTTGTTTATTCTACCGACCATCCTTGTTTGGTTTGTATTCTTTATAGCGCTTGCTATAATCGATACTCTAATTTATACCACCGTTATCATCCAAGTCAAGCTTAATCCTTTATAACTTTATTTTGATAAGTTTAAAGCCTTGACAGAAATATCTGCTCGGAGCCGATTTAGAGTGGCATCTACTTTTTCAGCTTGTAGGAGCCATCGCCTGTTGCGATCGCCTCTGAGGGACTTCATTTCCTGGATTAATTCCCATTTTCTCGATACAGCTTCCTGACAACCTTGTGCTATTGACAAAGGATTACGGGGATTTACGTAAACAGCACCCTTATAAAATAACTCTTTTAGCAGATCGGTTTGAGAAAGAACTAATGGTTTGAGCGTTCCCACCGCCTCGTTGGCAGTGCAAACTTGGACGCCATCAAATATTGTTAGACCTAAAACGGCGTCTGTGTTGCACAATAACATATCAAACTCTACTGTGGGCAAAAATCCAAGTAATTTAACATTTGGGGGGATGTCTCTGAGGTCGTGGATGCCCTTAGCGCGGCTTTTATTGCCAGTAATCGCAAATGTAATTTCCGGTATCAAACGAGCTGCCGACAAAACTGCCTCAATAGGTTCATCAAAATTGAAGGAGCATGGAAACAGAACCCAGGGGCGAGGAAAGGCGGTAGGATTTTCTAGCATTTCACAATTTAATATTGCAGGCCGATCCTCCAAAACGTGCAAGCATTCGCTAATTACACCTGCTGCTGTTGCTTGTTCCTTTACCGAATCATTGTGTACAAGTACGAATTCACAGCGATTAAGAAGAGCTACTACACCCGGAAAGCGTATCCAGGGAGGGCGAAACATGACGTTGTGACAGTCCGCAATAATGGTGACTTTGGGATTAAATAAAGCTTTGTACAAATGAGCTACATAAAGTAGAGGTGTCGGCGCAAGCTGCAACCAGAGGGTTTGGGGTTGCTTGCGTAATAACAGCAGTAGCGTTACACAAGTTTTAAGCAGGTATTCCAAAGGTCTCAAGTAGCGGTTACTGAAGGCCAATGATAAAAATTTAAGTTCATAACCAAAGTGCATCTGCATAGATACAGGGCGTCTGTGAAAAGCAATCCATGCTACATACAAGTGATTCATTATTTTTCTAGATTTTCTGGAAAACTAAGCATTTCCTCAAAAAGTAATTTATCTATATGTTACGAGATATTACAATTGGTAATTGTTCGAGCAAGTTGTGTTCCTCAGTGGTAATTAAGTTTTGGTTGGCTTGATAGGCGGTCTCACACCCTGGGAATTCTGCCGCTACACCAGTCAAGCCGGAGCCTGAACTATGACCTGGAAAATTTTCCTTTTTGGGGATCGTAGCCTTATTCCTCCTCGCTCCATTCTATCCACTCTCAGAAATTTTCCCACCAAGTAGTTGGTAAGATTTTATGGATTGGCCTGGGTTTGGTATGGACGATCGCGCTCCCAAACCAGATGGCTTCAGGGGTCTTTGGTCTAGATCTGTGGATGATTAAGGTTAATCCTGCTTGCCTGAGTTAAGTTTAAAAAGAGAAGAAAAATATAAGAAAAGTCACGTTGTGTATGTTTTATGCAGGTGCTTATAGAAAAGTAACTCAACAGGTAGCGGGGTTGGCCCTGTTTGCTGTAACGGTTATTGCCGATCCCTTTTGTGTCCAAGCCCAGCAGCGACCCAGCGTGCGGAGAACTGCGCCCGTGCGGCCAGCTGTCAGTCGCGTGGCATCAGAAGATGGCTACATATTAGGCGCTGGCGATCGCATCCGCATCGACAACGCCAAGTTATCCCAATACAGCGGTGAGTACGTAATTCCCGCAGGTGGTTCCCTATCCTTGCCTCTGGCTGGCAGCGTCACCTTAGAAGGACTGACACTCCAACAAGCTACCGATGTCATAAACGCTGCCTACGGTCGTATTCTCAAACGTCCCCAGATCGGAGTAAGGTTAACGGAACCTCGCCCCATAATTATTGCCCTCTCTGGAGAAGTGAATCGCCCCGGTTCTTACACAATACCCGTAATAGGTAGAGAACCTGGGATACGTTATCCCACCATAACCCAAGCGATCCAGCAGGCGGAAGGAACTACCTCATCTGCCGACCTTCGCAGAATTCAGGTACGCCGACGGCAAAGATCCGGTTCCCAAGTCATTAACGTCAATCTACAGGCATTTTTACAGACAGGTACTCCCGGTCAAGACATTACTCTACGGGATGGAGATACAATTTTTGTCCCCACAGCAACTAACCTCACCTCGACGCAAGCAAACGAGACAGCAACTGCCAGCGTAGCGACAGATTTTAGCAAACCCCGCACAGTTACAGTTTTGGGCGAAGTTACCAACCCAGGTACCTATGTCTTGGTGGGAGGGAACACAGTACCCGATCGAAACGTCGGAGGGAGACCGACCGTAACGCGGGCTATTCAACTAGCTGGAGGAACTACGTCAGGATCGAATATCCGCAGCATCCAAGTACGCCGACGCACTAAAGCAGGAAGAGAACAAGTTTTTAATGTCAACTTGTGGCAATACTTGCAAACAGGTGATTCCAACCAAGACTTAATCGTGCAAGAGGGGGATACTATTTTTATTCCCGCAGTAACCAATCTAACCCCCGCACAAGCTAACCAGTTAGCAACTATTAGTTTGGCAACAGATCTAACTAAACCCCGCACGGTTACAGTCGTCGGCGAAGTTAACAATCCCGGTACCTATGTTGTGGTGGGAGGCAATACAGTACCCGATCGAAACGTCGGCGGACGACCGACAGTGACGCGAGCTATTCAGCTGGCTGGAGGAATTACAGCAGCATCCGACATTGGCCGTATTCAGGTACGCCGAGCTACTAAGGCGGGAGTAGAGCAAGTCTTTAATTTAGATCTGAGCCAATTCTTCCAAACAGGTAATTCCAATCAAGACCTGATCCTGCAAGAGGGAGATACCATTTTTATTCCCACAGCGACCAATCTCACAACTGCACAAGCAAATGAATTAGCCACCACTAGCTTGGCGACAGATCTAACTAAACCACGCACGGTTACAGTTGTGGGCGAAGTTAGCAATCCAGGTAGCTACGTCTTAGTTGGCGGGAACACAGTACCCGATCGAAACGTTGGCGGACGACCGACGGTGACACGAGCTATTCAACTGGCTGGGGGAATTATGTCAACATCGGATATTAGCCGCATTCAGGTACGCCGAGCTACTAAAGCAGGTGGAGAACAAATCTTTAACGTAAATCTGTGGCAATACTTGCAAATGGGCGATTCCAATCAAGATTTAATCGTCCAAGATGGAGATACCATTTTTATCCCCACTGCCACCAACTTTAACGCCGCACAAGCAAATCAGTTAGCATCTGTTAGCTTTGCGGCAGATGTAAATCAACCCCGTACCGTAGCAGTAGTTGGCGAAGTGAATCGTCCAGGAGTTTACGCAATAATAGGAGGGATTACAGCAGACTTGGATAGAAGAACTGGTGGACTGCCAACTATAACCAGAGCTATTGAGCGGGCTGGAGGAATTACACAGTTGGCCGATATTCGCAACATCGAGCTCCGCCGAACTACTAAGTCCGGTAGCGAACAAACTATTAATGTAAACTTATGGCAACTCTTACAAGCAGGCACTTTTACTCAAGACTTAATTCTGCAAAATGGAGATACTATAGTTATCCCTACTGCTACTGATGTCAACCCCGCAGAAGTATCTCGATTAGCTGCATCTAGTTTTTCTCCCAATTCTATTCAAGTTAGTGTGGTAGGAGAAGTTGGAAGACCTGGAAGAATAGAGGTTAAGCCGGACACAACCTTAAATCAAGCAATCCTAACGGCTGGGGGATTTCTTAGAAGTAGAGCGCGTCAGAGTAGTGTGGAACTGATTCGTCTCAATCCAAATGGCACTATTTCTCGAAGTAGGGTATCTGTTGATTTAAACCAAGGAATTAACGAGGCAACTAACCCTCTGCTCCGCAATAACGACATTGTTGTAGTAGGTCGATCTGGCCTAGCTAGAGTCGGGGACACTTTTGAGGCTTTATTGGGGTCAGGAGGAATATTCTCACTGTTCAGAATTTTTGAAATTCTCAGAAACGGTACAAATTAGACGCCTCTTAGAACTTTTTCTGGGGTATCAGTCAACCCAAAATATATAGGTGCCAACATGGATAAAAACTACAATTCCCAGCCGTTTTCACTCAAGCGCAATGCTAAACAGTCTCTGTCCTTACCTCAAGTATACACAGCCAATACCGACACAAGTGATGAAGATAAAGTTGTCAAGGATCTGAATAAGCTTTTTGCAGCTGCGCGTCGAAGAGGAATAGTAATTGTTGGTGTAGCAATCGCAGTGACTTTTGGCACAGGGTTTTTGCTTTGGAAGCGACCACCAAATTATCAAGGAAAGTTTCAACTGTTAGTTGAACCAGTGACAATAGCTGAAAATAGATTGCTCACTGTAGTGACTAAAACTCTGGGGCAAACTAATTCCAAAACAGATTCAGGGTTGGATTACGAGTCTCAGATTCTAGTTCTAAAAAGCCCGCAAATAATGAGGCCAATAGTCGATAATATCAAAGTAAAATATCCAGATGTGAACTATGACAAGCTCATTGGTACAATAACTATCGAACGGATTATGAAAGGATCTGAAGGTACGAGAATTTTAGATATCGGTTACAAAGATAAAAATCCTGAGCAAGTTAAATTTATATTGGAGCAAGTTGCACAAGGCTATCTAAAGTACAGTCTGGAAGAACGCCAAACGAATATCCGCAATGGAATTAGTTTTATTGAAGAGCAGGTTCCGCCGTTGCAGCGACGAGTTGATGCACTGCAAGGACAACTACAACAACTGCGGAAGCGGTACAGCTTGACTAACCCGGAAGTTGAGAGCAGAACATTAGCTCAAGAGGATCTCGATCTTAAGAGTGCGCGAGTAAAAATCCAAGATAAACTGGCTCAGAACAGAGTACTTTATTCTACTCTAAAAAAGCTTTTCGATGCGGGAGATATTAGTGCTGTTTTAAGTTATGATGTTCAAACTTACAGTTCTCTACTAAAACAAATTCATGAGTTAGAAAATCAAATGGCGCAAGCTTCAGCCCAATTCCAAGAAGACAGCGACAGCCTGCAGGAATTGCGGGAGCAGGAGCAGAATTTGAGTTTGCGATCGCGCCGAGAAGCTCTAAGCGTTCTGGAAAAGTTGAAGGGCGAAATCCAAGGACTAGAGGCTAGTCAGCAAACTATCAGCCAAGCTGAAAATCTCTTAAATCAACGAATTAGCCAATATCCAGTAGCGGCGCGTCAGTTCGCTGACATACAGCGAGAATTACAGGTTGCTACTGATTCTCTGACTCAGCTTGTATCTAAGGGAGACGCATTGCGGATAGATGCTGCTCAACAGGATGTGCCTTGGCAGCTAATTACTCCTCCTCAACTACCAAAAAGAGAGCCGCTCAGTCGGAAAAGCCTAATTTTAATAGGGATTTTGGGTTTGGTGTTGGGCATAGGGGCTGCTGTTTTAATAGAAATTCTTAACAATGTCTTCCACAGTCCGGAGGAAATTGAAGATGAAACGCAACTGCCGCTACTAGCGGTGATTCCTTTTGCTAGGGAAGTGAGGAAATTGGCAAAGAAACCTAAGCAACTGGCTGCTGTAGCAGCTGTAGCGAGTTTCACTCAACGGGCCAGTCGCTATCTGGCGATCGCAACCAGCTCAAGCGATAGCCGGTATATTGATTCTCCGATAGTAGAAGCATTCCGTTCTCTGTATACCAATATCCGCTTGCTGAGCCCCGATAAACCGATCCAATCTTTGGTGATTGGCTCTGCTACACCAGGAGATGGTAAATCTACAATTGCGGTATACCTGGCGCAAACAGCAGCTGCGATCGGTCAGCGGGTATTGTTGGTAGACGCGGATCTCCGCCGTCCGAAGATTCATCAAAAGTTGGGCTTACCGAACACACGCGGGCTCAGCGAAGTTATTTCCACAGACATAGGATTGAATGAGGTGATCCAGCGATCGCCCGACCATGAAAATCTCTTCGTCCTCACCGCTGGGTCAATACCGCCAGACCCAATCAAGCAGCTTTCGTCTGAAAAAATGCGGCATCTGATGGAGCAATTTCAAGCCTTTTTTGACATAGTTATTTATGACGCGCCGCCACTGGTGGGTCTGGCGGACGCCAACCTTTTAGCTGCCTATACAGATGGGCTTGTAATGGTTGTGGGACTGGAGAAGACCGATCGTTTCATGGCGATCAAGGCATTAGATGGATTAAATATTGCTGGCGCTACTGTCTTGGGTGTGGTTGCTAATGGCGTTAAAGGTTACAAGACTAAAGTTTATAAGGCTTATCAGCGACATTAACAAAAATGTCGAAAGAAGTCCCCATCTAAAAATACTATCAGAAATACCCATATTTTAGATGGGGATGAATTTCGACCAGCAAATAAACTGCGTTCGCGTAGCGTGCCGTTAGGCATAGCATCCACTTCCTCACAGTCTTGTGTTATATTCTTATTAGCAACCTTGTCAACAATATGTACAAAGCGTATAAATTCAGAATATATCCTAATACCGAACAACAAACAGCCCTGGCCAAGAGTTTTGGGTGTACAAGGTGGTATTGGAATTATGCTCTGAATTTATGCCAAGAAAACTATAAGGTGACAGTAAAAGGACTAACTAGAAAAGTAATTAAAGGATTACTCCCTGGACTCAAGAAAGAATATCCTTGGTTAAGTGATGCTTATTCTCAATGCTTACAAGTTGTCGCATTAAACTTGTCCACTGCTTATAAGAATTTTTTTGAGAAACGAGCCAAACTCCCTAAATTTAAATCAAAGCATAGCAGACAATCGATTAGTTATCCTGCTCATGTCAAATTTGAAGGTAATTTACTAAAATTACCTGGAAAGGTTGGCTTGGTTTATTGTTGCCGTCATCGTGATTTTGAGGGGACTATAAAAACAGTTACCATCTCAAAAAATCCAGACGGTAAATATTACGCTTCTGTTTTAATTGATGACGGCAAAGAAAAACCAAAATCCTCAATAGAGGGCAATGCCATTGGTATTGATTTAGGATTAACTCATTTTTGTATTACCTCCGATGGCTCAAAGTATGATAATCCTAAACATTTTGTTAAACACCAACGTAATCTAAAACGTAAGCAGCAAAAACTTTCTCGCCAGAAGAAAGGTAGTAATAGTCGTCAAAAAGCTAAAAAATTAGTAGCCAAGACTCACTCTAAAATATCTCGATGCCGTGAAGATTTTCTGCACAAACTATCCCGTAAAATAGTTAACAAAAACCAAGTTATTGCTGTAGAAAATCTCAACGTCAAGGGAATGGTACGCAACCACAATTTAGCTAAATCAATTAGTGATTGTGGATGGGGGATGTTTTGTACAATGCTTAAATACAAGTCAGAAATTGAAGGAAAAACTTATATCGAAGTTGATAGGTTTTTCCCATCTTCCAAGACTTGTCATGTCTGTCTAAATCAAGTTGATAGTTTACCACTTGATATTAGAACTTGGACTTGCGAACATTGTCAAACCACCCATGACCGTGATATAAACGCATCAATTAATATCAAAAACGAAGCATTACGGATATTATCGTTAGGAACTAGCGATACTGCCAATCTGAGGGGATGTAAGACGAATGACAAAATCTCGGTTTTGTTAGACGCAATCCCCGTTGAAGTTGGAAGCCCTAACTATACCGCTTGCGGTTAGTTGGGGTAGTTCACGCACTCTAGAATACAAACAAAGGAACAAAACAGCATGAAACGCGATATGGTCGAGCTTTTATCGGGTCGGGAGTTGGACAAAATGCGTCAAGCTGGGCGCTTGGCTGCCGAACTTCTCCTCCATCTGGAACCGATGATAAAACCGGGGGTAAGCACCCTGGAAGTCAACGACGAGGCGGAACGCTGGACTAAGGCTCGTGGGGCCAAGAGCGCTCCGCTGGGTTACAAAGGATTTCCCAAATCTATCTGCACCAGCATCAACGAAGTGGTATGTCACGGCATTCCTAATGCTAAGCAGATTCTTAAAGAGGGGGACATCATTAATATTGATGTGACGCCTCTTGTTGATGGTTATCACGGCGATACTTCTAAGACTTTTCTCGTCGGTACGCCTTCACCGAAGGCCAAAAAGCTGGTGGAGGTGACCCAAGAGTGCCTGATGCGGGGTATTGCAGAGGTCAAGCCGGGGGCACGCATCGGCGACATTGGTGCTGCTATTCAGGAGTATGCTGAGTCTCAAGGCTTTTCGGTAGTGCGGAATTTTGCGGGACATGGTGTCCACCGCGTTTTTCACACTGCGCCTGAAGTCCTCCACTATGGTAAGCGAGGGACGGGTATGCGTCTAAAGCCGTGGATGGTTTTTACTATTGAACCGATGATTAATGAGGGGACGTGGGAGGTGGAAATCCTGAAAGATGGGTGGACTGCTGTGACTAAGGATAGAAAACTCTCTGCCCAGTTTGAGCATACTGTGGCTGTGACTGAGGCGGGGGTCGAGATCCTCACCCAACCCTGAGAAGATCTCAAAAGAGTTGCAGTAGTAGCAAGTCTGCAACTCTACGGGGAATGCGATCGCTTTATATGGTGTAAATTAATCTGAGCAACGTCACCAAATATCAATGTTTTTAATCCAAGTTTAACTAAATAATAACCAAAAATTGTAAATATTGATATTCTGCATGGTGTCATTGCAGTTACTGCATAAAATCTGAATATTACGCCTTAAGATATATGACAAGTAATCTAAAATTAACAGAAGCTACATATATATAGTTAAAGGAGAAACTCAAATGAATATCGGAGTCAAAAAGTCCGTTAAGGCATCAGCTAGTGACAATGACGACAGTTTTAACTTTGAGACATGGGCTAGAGAAGTTAAACCCCAGCTGCTTGCTGCTCTTAAAAAAAGAGCAGAAAAATAATCTAATTTATGTGAATAACTGTTGATCGAAGTTTCAAAATTGACGCGACCAATCTTTTGGCCAACGTTCAACAACCACTTTAGTTTGTGTGAAGAATTCGACAGCCTGACGCCCTTGTCCGTGCAAATCTCCAAAGAAACTTGCTTTCCAACCGCTGAAGGGAAAGAATGCCATTGGAGCTGCTACACCTATATTAATACCGATATTGCCAGCGTCGGCTTCGTAACGGAATTTTCGGGCTGCTGCGCCGCTGGTGGTGAACAAACAAGCCATGTTCCCCCACTCACCGCTATTTACCAAAGCAATAGCATCATCAATTGTATCCAAATGAATCAATCCCAGCACCGGGCCAAAAATTTCCGTGCGGGCAATTTCGCTTTGGGGATTGACATTTTGCAAGATAGTTGGTCGAATAAAATTACCTTGTTCGTAACCGGAAATATTGGGATAGCGACCATCTACTAAGACCGTTGCACCTTGATCAATTCCCTTTTGAATTAATCCTTCGATTCGAGTTTGACTTTCGCGGTTAATAACTGGCCCCATTTGCACTTTTTCATCCAAACCATAGCCCACAATTCGTGTTTGGGCAACCTCAGCAATAGCTTCTGTAAAAGTGTGACGAGCTTCACCCACGGTAACTGCCAGAGAAGCAGCTAAGCAGCGTTGTCCGGCACAACCAAAAGCACTATCTGCCGTAATTTTTATTGTAGTTTCCAAGTCGGCATCTGGCAATACAATAATAGGATTCTTCGCTCCTCCTTGACATTGAGCGCGTTTGCCGTTAGCAGCGGCGCGACTGTAAACGTACTTCGCTACTGGTGTGGAACCCACAAAACTAATGGCGCGAATTATGGGATGATCTAAAATTGCATCTACGACTTCTTTGGCACCGTTGACTAAGTTAACCACGCCTTTTGGCAGTCCGGTTTGTTCGAGCAAATGGAAGATTTTTTGCATTGTCAGCGGCACTTTTTCTGAGGGTTTGACAATGGTGGTATTGCCGCAAGCAATGGCATAAGGTAAAAACCAAAAAGGAATCATGCCAGGGAAGTTGAAAGGTGCAATAATTGCAGTTACTCCGACTGGTTGACGGATCGAAAATTCGTCAATGCCACGCGCCACATCTTCCAGGTAATCTCCTTGCATTAGGATGGGAATGCCGCAGGCGACTTCTACGTTTTCGATCGCACGGCGCATTTCACCCTTAGACTCAGCTAAAGTCTTGCCGCATTCGAGGGTAATGGTACGCGCAAGCTCATCAAAATGCTCTTCGAGGAGGTTTTTGAGTTTGAACAAGTATTGCACCCTTTCTGTTGGCGGAGTCCGCCGCCAGGTGGTAAAGGCAGTTGCTGCTGCGACAGCTGCTTGCTCCACTTCCGTTGCAGGGGACAATGGCACAGTACCCAGCACTTCAGCCGTAGCCGGGTTAATCACATCCAGGTAGTTTGTCGCGCTGGATGTACACCACTCACCATTTATATAGTTTTTTAACACGCCTATTCCTTAATAACGGTTACTATTAAGCTTTGAGAGGCCAGCGCTTTACCCTGTGTGGGTAAGCGTTTGGAGTATATCATTTCAGGAGTGTACAATGTCAGAGTTTCAAGATTTTTTGAAATATAAATGTGCCTACGTTGCTATTGGAGAGTTCAAACCGGGCAAGTTTCCAGAGGCGGAACAACTTTACGAACAGGCTGTCTCGACATACGGTCAAGGTTTCAAGGGGTCTTACTTGCTGCAAGAACCGGGAACTGACAAAGGAATCGCGATAATTCTGTGGGAAAGTGCGGAAGATATGGAAGCGAATCAAAGCGAGGTCAACCAGGCTATTTTGAATCACATGAATCATTTATTTGCTAAACCACCAGTTACTGGTTGCTATGAAATTGTTAGCGAAGTTCACCACACAGATAAAAGTGGTGAATCTTGATAGTTTGAATGGGAGGAGGTGAGAAAGTGAGGAAAGGCGATCGCTTTGTTTTAGAGTTAATTATCTTTCACTCACTTTCCACCATTCCTAGCGTCAAAATTCCTCTCGGTTTATTTACGGCTAACTCCATGATTTCTAGCCATTGCGAACCGATTAGAATTTCTGGAAGCGCATCACCAACATGAACGGGAATAATAAACTCTTGCCCATCCAAAATTACTTTCCCTTGATAGATATCGAAGAACTCATCTCCACGCGCTGTCCGCAACTCGATTTTAGATCGAATCAAAGACCAGCCTAGCGCCTCTAGGTCTTGAAAATTAATCGCTAGAAAACCTGTGGTAAAACCCGTGTCTAGCAGTGCTTCAACTGGGAAGCGTTCTCCGTTATTGGCAATCAATTCAATTTCAAAGAACAACTCCCCATCTTCCCCAAATCTGCCTGCTATCATATCCGTCCGCAGTATCCTTCTTCATTAAGGCGAAAAGTCGTTAACATAACCTTCTCATCGCCATACCGTTCCTTAATTTTTTGGATGATGCCTTCTAATTTGGGGTCAAGTACATACTCGCCAGTGTCCGGTTCTATGGCAATCAGCCAATTATAATACTTTTCCATCAGTTCCGGGCGGATTCGTTCAAAGATTGCTCGACAGCGCAGTCCGAGTTCTGTTCTTTCAGATCTGCGTCGAGCTATTTCTTCAGGCGGTACGGTGTATTCTGGGAAGATTCTACCCCGTCGCGGTTGTCGCTTTTCTGGTAACTGGGTCATATCGATTTAAAAGTTGATTATTGTATTATTTTATGATAGCAAATCGCCAGAGTTTCGACAGTATTAGGGTGGGCAATGCCCGCCATACTGAACTAATACTAAAATTGACAAGAACTGCGGACTAAAGCTACTACTCCTAAAACTGTTGGATTACTGCTTGACAGAGGGCCACAAGTGTACATCACTTTTTGGCCATCGATAGTGTTTCTAAAATACACACCCCCGCCATAATATTGAAGACCTGGCTTTTTAGGTAGAGCTACATGAATTACTATTTGATCGCGATCGAAAGGCAAAATTAAATACCGATAATTTTCAGTTTCCACTGAAGAATTATTAAGATTACTAACATCGTTCGTAAAAACTAAATTTTCTGAATAATAAGTTTGTTGATTTCTGTTAAAGTTTTTAATTCTAACAATTGCTTCAACTCCTTTAGCTTTGTTCACTTCTTTGAGGAAAGAAGGCAAAGCAATAGCTGACAAAATCCCAATTATAAAGATGACGATGAGCAATTCGACTAGCGTTAATCCCTGCTCTCGATTTGGCAGGTAGGAATATCTCAAAAACTCATTTTTGAAGTTGTTCATAATTACCTCAGACAAAAAATAGGTTAACAAAAATTTATGTAATTTTAGCCTCTATTACCGCTTGCAATTGACTCAAAGATTCCTTATAATTAAGATGACTTCCACCAACAAATGAGCGCCACATCCGAGGAATTTCGGCTTGATTTTGGCAAATTACTGGCAACCAACTGGCACAGGGAAATTTATCCTCCATGCTTTGCAACTTTGACCGCGCTTCTCGCACAGAAGCATATAAAGATTTGCCAGCAGAAAAAGTTAGGAGAAAGTTTTTTAGAAACTCCTGTGCGACTAAATCGGGTACGGATTCCCGCATGACAATGATTTGCGGGATGTGCAAATCGTCCAGTTGTTCCGCCAATCCCAAACCATCGCAGGAGTTGAAAATGGCAAGATGCAAACCGCGTTCAATCGCAGCTTTCAAAGCATTTTCCAACTGTTCTATAGTTAGCCTTTCTGTTTGATTAATATCAATCCAACCGTTGATTTTATCCCATTTACTCGAACTGTGTCCCGAAAAGCAGAGGATATCCCAACCTTGTTCATCCCACAGATATTCATCGAATTGTTTGCGCGTTGGTTCTACTAAAAATACCGTTTCGGCGGCGGGTAAATTTTCTAGTATTTGCCTATCTTCTTCCAGATTCAATCCTTTGCTATTTCCCAAAATCGCCAAAATTCTCACCTTATTTCTGGAAGCAAGAGATTTTGTTATTCTGTCACCTTTTGTAGCGCTCAAAGCGACTTCAGATTGGCGATAATCTTCGCACAAATCCCACAAATGCCAGGGAAGGCGTCGCACTTGGATATCTTCGGATTGGATAATTATGCGGATTGGGTCAGATATATTTAATTTTGTCCGTAACTTATTTTTAATTGGACTAAACTCTTCCGAATTAAGCCAAGTATTGAGTTGCTTTTTCAACTCGTTAGCCAAACTTTCAATTTCTTTCTTTAACTTAGGAATATCTTGAATCGAAACTTGCTTCACCTGAGACTGGGGTTTGATGCGGGGAAGCACTCCTTGCGCTTGATAGCACAACCTGAGATTTTCATATTTTACTTGCCATTGTTGATAAAGTTGTGGTATTTCTGGTTTGGCAGGTAAGCTAGCGGTAAAAGTTGTGGGGAGGGTATGTCCATCCGACCAAATCTGCGCCGTGACTGCTGCAAAACCTCGATCGAAATCACCATTGACTAGGTTTATAACAACTAATTTCTCTGATAAAATAGGTTTTTCAGCTATCTGTTTAATCACCGACAGCATATCAGCATTTTGTTGATGATAGCGTTCCAGGAGGGCAGATCGATCTTTTAATTCCGCCTGATATTTTTGTTCTAAAGCTTTCAGGTTATCTTCATAAATTTGGATAAAATCGCTGTGAATTTTGGCTTTATTCGCATCCACAGGTACTCTGACTTTGACGATCACAACGCCATCGCCTTTGTTTTCAATGCTTTGGATATCGAGTTTGATACCTTCATTTTCCACTTGCACCTGTTGGAAAGATTGGGTGAAAGCTGTGGCGTCGATACCGTTGCGGAAAATTAGATCGACGGTGTTCAAAACTTCTTGAAACAGACTGGTAAATTCTCCTGGTGCAAACTCGCCGCTGCTGGGACGGCGTTCGCGATCGTCCGTTCTCGGCTTGGGATTTTCTAGCAGATAAACCCATCGACAATCGACCCATTCTAATTGGGTGGTGCTGTCAATATTCCACGTTCCCAAACCGCAAGCGCCTGTTAGTTTTGAGTTGGTGAAATCAGTGCTAATTGCCTGAACTTGGCTTAAGTTTGTCCACTCCAAACAGGCATCCTCAAAGGTTGCTTCGCTGAGATCTGCTTCTCTCAAATTGGCATAACTGAGGTCTGCTGCCATCAGGTTTGCTCCTTTGAGATTAGCATTAGTATATGATTTTTCGCGTCCATTTCCGCTAACCAGAAAATCTCTAACTTTTGAGTTCATTAATATTGTATCACTTAATCTTGCCCAGTCAAGATTTATTGCTTTGTGCCATAAGGTGCGCGTTGTATTGGCAAATCTAATATCGGTGCTTTTGAGTGTGGCGTAACTGAAGTTGGCATTAGTTAAATTAGCACCGCGAAAACTGGTTCCTCCTATAACTGCGATCGCAACGCCAATTTGGTGCAGAATGATATATTTATCGTCTTCGGCTAAAACTCGATCGGCAATGTAATTATTCAATAAAACTAAAGCAACAGCTAATATTACAGCAATGGAAATGACGGTAATTTGAGCAGCAAGTGCCACCGATTTTGGTAGAGGTGGTATGATTTGATCAAAATATCTAGAACCATTACGAGTGACAATTGCCGTGGCAATTATTGCGATCGCCATTGCCTCACCTACAACTAAAAGTTTTATCCCCTCTCCCGCCACAACTACAGCTAAAAATACCGCTAAACCTAATGATACAACTACAGCAATAGTCGCCGCAACTGCGATCGCTAAAATACAAAATTACATAAGCCGAACTTGACGCACCAGCTTGTCCATTGGCAGCATAAATAAAATTTCCCAATCTAAAAGCTCTAAACCAATCAAAAAACTTGTTGTTATCGTTACTAATAGCGCTGAAAATACCAATCAAAGAACCACACACAGCCACCACACTCGCGACAATGGCGATCGTTCTTTGGATGCCTTGGTTAATGGTGATAATCAACAATATTATATTGATAGCTAGGATTAAAAAGAAGCATAATAAACTAGCAGTGATTCCGAGTAGCCTATCTGGGTATGGTATTAAAAAAGTCGTTGTTTGATAAGCTGTAGTTACAGCTGCAATTCCTGACATTGCTGATAGCAGTGCCGCAATAATTAATATTCCTATTTTCCAGTTAAGTGGGAGTCCTGCTTGAGCGTGGCTGAAGTTAGCATTTGTGAGATTCGCATTAGTAAAATCTGCACCTTGGATGTTTGAATAAGAGAAATCGGTATTGGAGAGGTTTTCACCTCTGAAAGAGCGTCCTTGGAGATTTCTGCGCTGTGGATTAAGGAACATAAATGTTTAGAGAAAAGCGAATTAATCCGTGTCGTCTACGCCCGCCTGGGGTTTGAACCCAACCACATAGCCCGCCTGGGGTTTAAACCTAACCACATAGCCCGCCTGGGGTTCAAACCCCAGGCTAATAGCGAAAGTCCTCTGAAGAGGACTGGTAGAGAAGAGTCGCCCACGCCCGCCTGGGGTTTGAACCCCAGGCGGGCTATGTGGTTGGGCTTTAACCTCCAGGCGGGCTATGTGGTTGGGCTTTCATACCATGAGGCAGAGCCTCTGGGTGTACGTTCCCAGGCTGGAGCCTGGGAACGAGGAAATACGAGGAAATCAAATCACAAAGTCTTGCTTCACACTCGTTTCTCCCAGCGCCACGGCGACGGTGAAACGTTCTTCTAATTCAGCACTGAAATGTAACTGAATAAAATTATCCGCCTCCCTCGATTCCGTGTCAAGAACTGTTTCTCCCGATTCATCCATTACCATCAACTTCACTCCCGGCGGCAAAAAAGTTTGACCTTTCATCGGATGCACCTGCACCCGAATATCTACTTCTGAATCTGGTTCTGGCGGCAGCATAACTACCAACGCCAGGGACTGTTCGCCGAGTTCCATTCCTAAGTCAATCTGCTGACCCAGCGTAATATTCACGGCGTCTCTAAACATATATGCCAGTTCGACTTTTTCTATGCTTAAAAGCTGCTCGATCGCCTGCCAACCAGCCTCAATTATCCCTGAAAACCATTGTCTCAGATTTACAGGTTCAGATTGTCGTTTTTGACACAAAAACTCTGTAAATTTTTCTAAAGATTGCAGTTGGCTGAGGTGGATTTCTTTGGCTGGTTTTTCCGTGAATCCCAACAGCGTCGCTTCTTTCAAAGATTGGTTTAGCCGCACCGCAACATAGCCAATCCTGTTTTCCCAAACATCGGGGGGAATGTGGCAAACTTCTGCATCTGGTAAGACGGGACGACATTCTAATTTGCCTAAATATTTTATATTCAAATCGGCAACATCGATGAATTTCAGCATTACCGGATTGCGGCTATCACTTTGACACCAATTGGTGTCAAATCCCTGGCAGCGAAGGTAAAAATCAACGGCGTACACGGCTAATGTATTGAGATAAACCTGTTTGGCTTTTTGAGGTGATGGTTGGTGTTTGCAGCACTGTTGGGCGATCGAATGGGCTTCAAAAGATAGGGGTACTGCGAATGTCAAATTTTCTGTTACTTTACTCATAATTATCTCTTTTCCAACCTCTTTGTCAACTATTACTGTAAATATCTATTCAAATAAGGCATTAAATTACGCAAATTTCGATTGAAAAAACTACAAAGAGTCTGAGGTGAAATTCCCAAGTTTTTGGAAAGTTCATCCCAGGAATAGTCTTCTACAAATCTTGCCCATGCTAAAATTTTAAATGTCACATCGGGACGGCCTCTGATAGATTCAGCTTGCAAAAGATTTTCGGGGTCGTCTTGGAGAAATCGCCGCACCAAAAGGGCGTCGTCAAGGGGGTCTTCCTGTGATGCAAATCTCTCTAAATCGTCGAGGGATGGAAGGGAGATTATTCTGTTGTTGTTATAGTCGTTGACAACAGCAATAAATTGATATCGCAGCAATGAATTCACCCACGCCATGACGGGATATTGTGGTTTGTATTTGTCTATATTTTGGCAAATTTCTAGCATGGTTCGCTGGCGGGCTTCGTTATAAAGGTCTTCGTAAACATTAGGTAGCCATAACCCGCTTTGGGGATGACCAAGCTGCTTTGATTGCCAAATTTCATTTATCAGTTTATTTAATGTTTGCAGCCGTTGACTGCTCTGGGGCGGGTGCTGTTGAGCTTCTATTGCTAGTTTCTGAAGTTGCCGATCGAAATCATCGCCTGGTGGGGCAACCATCTCACTCTCCTTGTTTGTTTGGGATTTTCTGTAGGACACTTCCGATAAGGCTATGGGTGAACCTCTACTTGTTCTTATGGTTTAGCGCCAAGTTTTTACGCATTTACACCGGATTTGTTATAAAACTTTACTTTTACGTGGCTCTGAAAAAAAAGTTTCGAGATTTGCGTAAAAAGTTTGGCGTTTTCCATAGAAGAGGTTAGCAGGGGTTGACACAAGTATCTTTGCTGTCAATTAACCCAAGGTTAAGGAGTGTGTGCGATCGGCTTTCTGTGAGGATGTGCGATCGCGTTTCCAAATATCCCTACTATCCACATTGTTTTTGGAGCATCAAACTCTATGACTATGAAAAAGTTATCAATAACTATTGTTGGAACTGCAATTTTTACCCTCTTCGCTAATCCGGTCAGAGCTATTACATTTTCTATCGGAGGCACACCTGTTCCTGGACAAGGGCAATTCTCCAGCGTACCTGGAGTAACGACAATCGATTTCGAGTCAGGTGCGCCTACATCAGGCCCAGTTGTTTACTCTGCTCCTGGTTCTGGCCCAGCCGTAGTTTCAGGCAACGCAGACAGTAGATATGCTGCGCCTGGTGATGATGCAACAAAATACCTCACAGTTGCTCCATTTGGGAACGAGTTAGGAAACCGTCCTGTTACTATCAATTTCGCTCAGAAACTTGATTACTTCGGCTTACATTGGGGATCGTTTGGCTCTGACAATAGCATCGCTTTCTACAACGGCGATACTCTTGTTCAATCTTTCAGTGATACAGATATAGCTTCAATCATTGGAGTTGGTCTTGGATACGATGCTTACGTTAATTTGTTTGCTGAAGCTGGAGAATTTTTTGACAAGGTGGTTATCGATTCGAGCGGGATTGCATTTGAAAGTGACAACCATGCTTACAAAATTGCTAGCCCTAAATCAGTTCCTGAACCTTCTTCTACATTAGGTTTATTAGCATTTGGTGCTTTCGGTGTCCGTTCCCTGCTGAAACGCAAACAGCAACAGAAAGTTTTGAATTTGGTTGCAAGTGATTGATGAAAGGGGAGTGCGATTATCTACGGTACGCTTTGCGATATGCCGTTAGTCAGCTACGCGATATGCCTACGGCAGGCTGCGCCAACGCGCCTAAATGAAAAAGTGCGATCGCGTTTGGGGATTAATCGAAATGCGATCGGGTTTGGGAATTAATCGAAGTGCGATCGCTACTTTCAAAGAAATTCTACGCGATCGCACATTTCCTCTGGTTCAAGACACTCCCATATTAAAATTAAAAATGCCAATTGTTCCTCATCGTCAGCGCCAATCAGTCCTTCTTCTGGCGTGGTTGTTACATCAAGACCACGCCGTCGTAGACCATCTGCGATCGCACCATTAACATTCTCATCCAAATGAAATCGAATCGTTTGTGACATTTCGATTCCTTAATTTTTGTTGAAGTATAGACGGAGTTTTAGCCTGCAACTCTCTTGCAAAAGCTTCCCCTTCATCAATCTGTTGTCGGATTTCTTGGATATGGTCGTGATAATACGCCAAAGCAGCATACACATCAGCCAAGGTAATACTTGGATAATGATACACAATTTCATCAGGAGACATTCCCATTCGTTCGTGCCAAATAACAACATCCTGCACTTTAATTCGATGTCCGGCAATACGCGGTTTACCACCGCACACACCAGGAGTTATTTCAATATGTTCGGAAATTACGGTTTGAATAGCCATCTTTGCTTAGTACCTTATGACAAGCAATATCAACTTCACCTGACTATTATGGCATTTTTGGTATTTTTTGCCAAATTTAGTTGCAACTGATCGATGAGAGAGGGATGGGATTATTTACGGTACGTTTTGCGATATGCCTACAACAGGCTGCGCCAACGCGCATAAATGAGAAAGTGCGTTCGCGCCAGCGATGCGTAGCATTATCGCTTACGTGGAATTAATCGAAATGCGATCGAGTTTGGGAATTCATCGAAGTGCGAATGCCTACGGCAGGCTGCGCCAACGCTACTTTCAAATGAATTCTATGCGATCGCGCATTTCCTCTGGTTAAAGACAATTCAGTTGCAAGTAATTGATGAAAGTGAGAGTGTGAATTCCTACGGAACGCTAGGCGCGATATCGCGATCGCACGAACAAAAATCCAATCTTTTTCCTACTTTTCGATCACCTCCGTAGAACCGCCGTGATAATTATTGTAATAGTGGCGCTAGCAATCAAAGTAAAGGCAAGTTGAACCACCCATTGAGTTGCTTGCTGGTAGTTGGTAAATCGGTCATTGAACTTTTCAACATGAGTCGATAGCTTATCAACATGAGTCGATAGCTTATCAACATCAGTGGATAGTTTGTTCAACTTTTCGATTACATTTGTTAGTGTTGGTTCGTTGTTTGGTGTACTGGTCATTGCTGTTTCCTAAAGGAGATAATTATATTTTAGCCAAAAAAGCCGAAATGAACAATCAATGGCGATAGCTGAAGTGTGATAGTGCGATCGATCTTTCAAAAAATCGATCGCAATTATCCCTTACTCTCTAAGCAATTGACTGAAGCGCTTTAACACTTTCAAGACAGTATACAAGTCATCCCCGCGCTGGAGTGCAAACGGATATGACTGAGCATACTTCGGCTTGCCTTGTTTGGTCAGTTTCAAGAAAATAAAATTAATGCCATTCGTGACAAATCCAAATCCAGGTTTTTCAGAATTAGGATTACCCAGCATATATGCCAGTGCTTGCGGTATACCTGCTTCCAGAGAAAATTGTGCCTTTTTCGCCTCAATTACCAGTATCCAAAACTGGGGAGTAAAAACCAGCAAATCGAGGCGTCCCGTCACAATAGTTCCTTCATCTTCCGATACAATTCTCACCTCCTTTTCAGCGCTTACGTAAAATGGCGCACGATAAAAACCTGCTAGTCTCAACAACGGAGAAAGCACGACCATTTTGACGATCGGTTCCAGTATTGGATACTCCGACAAGTGAATATAGTCGCCTTTTACCTCGTCTAGAGCTTGCTTTTCAAAATCCGTCAATTCCGGCAAATTATCTTGCCATTCCCGGAAGAATTGCTCGTCGCCATTGCGCTCCAAGCCAAATTTTTCAACTAAGTCGTGCAGGATTATATTTTGAGCTTGAATTGTTTCAACCATGAATTTATCTCTTTTCCATTTCTTTAATTATAGCTCGCGCACTTTCCCACACATGAACTTCAAATATTGTGGAGAAATCAGTCCAATGACTACATTATCGTTACGTTATCAAACTCTTCATCGTTCCATTGATTCAATTTCTAAAACCAAGCTATGTAACGAAACGTAAATTTTCTTTATTTGGTACGTTGTTGCGCTTTAGCGCTAAAGCGCAACAACGTACCAAGAATGATCTATTTGCGCCGACCTACTTATTATTCCTTTCTTTCTACCACAAGTGTAAGATGCGCCACAACTGCACCGATCGCGCCAATAGCCGCAATAACGGGAAACATCGCCGCACCAATCACTCCTCCAACTACACCGACAGTTAGAGGTATTTCTATCAGTGTTCGTCCTTCTTCATTCTTGATAATGATGCGACGAATATTGCCTTGATGAATCAGTTCTCTTACCTTGGCAACCAGGGTATCGCCGCTAATCTTTAACTCTTCAACGCGAAATTTTTGTTCTGTCTCCTCCTCGGTCACCACTTCCGTTATTTTGGTTTCCACCTGCGTTGAACTTACAGGGTCTGTTGTAGATTCGTTAATTCCTGCCTTAAATTGGTTGTCTTGCCGCTCTAAATTTTCGTTCATAACTGAAATTCCTGACCGCTTATGCTTACAATTCTAAGGTACATTAAAGGACAAGGAGGTGACATCACCAAAACGATCGATCCAAAAAGGTGATTTCAGTGTTATTAGTGGGCTAGCGTCAACGTCTGCTGTCGTACTTGTGTGCGATCGGCCCCAAAATCTTGGTATCCTGATATGCAGGAGAGTTTCGGCTGGCAGTCGATCGCATCTTAAGTTAACATAGTATGAGTGCGACGGTTAATGCAACAGATATGAACAAACCATTGGATGCGGCTCTCTCAATAGAAATTGCTAAACGCATCGAAAGCAATGAAGTAAACTGCTTTGACAATGCTTATCATGCAGCATTGTCAACTCCAGGCTCGATGTATATTCAAGGTTTTTTAGTTTTTCCAGGAAAGCCGTACAAACCCATTGAGTATAGCTGGATCGAACTCGATCATTGTATTGTCGATCCTACAATGCCATACCTAAACAAAAAACCTGAAGAACTGTACTACTTTCCAGCACAAAGGCTGAACGCTAAGCAACTTCAAGCAGCGCTAGAAGAAGCTAAGGAAGATTATCCAGAAGATGAGCCGCTTCCCGTCTACGGTTCTATGCCTTATGAATATTACGGCGATATAATGTTGGGCGGCAAGGACTATAAGGACGCCTATGAAAACGCGCAAGCTAAATGCTCGGAATTGAATAAACCAAAAATACAAGAGGCTAACTAATAGTGTTTTAGATTTAAAATATTAGCTACCGACTTAAATCAGGAGAAACCTCACCCCCCCAACCCCCCTCTCCTCCAGAGGAGAGGGGGGTTGGGGGGGTGA
>Ga0163151_10000279_pt1 | contig 91470 bp, 61 predicted proteins | sample OliLakLV19MP5IB2_FD_145596 | JGI IMG/M metagenome (GOLD analysis project Ga0163151, IMG submission 145596) | Freshwater microbial mat bacterial communities from Lake Vanda, McMurdo Dry Valleys, Antarctica - Oligotrophic Lake LV.19.MP5.IB-2 | ecosystem: Environmental > Aquatic > Freshwater >...
AGGCCTGGCGTCAGGCCCTGACCGAGGGCTTGCGCGCCCGCCGGAAGACGGCGGCCGATTTAAGGTCTGACCGCAAGACCGCGGCTTGGAAGATCGCGTTGGCCGCTCATCTCAAGCAAACCACCCAGGCCCGCAACGCCTGGCTGGCGCAGCACCTGCACATGGGCCGCACCGAGGCGCTCAGCAGCCATGTAGCCAAACACCGGAGGGGGCGGAGAAGCTCCGTCGTATCCGATATTACGATGCGGTAAGCGGCCTGTCCCTTGTTTTTCTGACCAACAACTTCGAGCTGCCTGCACTGGTCATTGCGGCAATCTACCGGCGCCGTTGGGAGATCGAGCTGTTCTTCCGTTGGATCAAACAGCACCTGCGACTGCGGGGATTTTTCTCGAACACCCCCAATGGCGTCGCCGTCCAAATCTGGACCGCGCTCTGCGCCTACCTGCTCGTCGCGATCGCCCGACAAGAGCTCGCCCTCCCGCATAGTTTGCACGAAGTCCTGCAAGTCGTCTCGATTTCCGCGTTGGAGAAAGCGTCTCTGACGGAGCTGCTTGTGAAATTTGATACAAGGATGGACATGTTTGATATTCCTATTCAACTAGAGATCAATGGGTTCTGATCAGACAGCTGTGGGCACGACCCCTTGACTGCCGTCGGGCATACCCATGATGTAATAGGCGAGTTTTTCTGTGTCGGCCACGGTTGCTTGGAACAAGACGGCATCAATCATGCCTTTTTCCGTCTGAACCCGATAAGTGTTGCCGATCAAGAGGCGGTCTTCCGGCGGTTTCTCCGCGAAGGCTTGGAGTTCCCCGACGAAACTGAACGGGATGGTAGTGTGCTTATTTCACGCTTCTTCACTATTGATTTCACCGCGGCGGGGTCACGACTGGGGATTCGCTTGGTTCGAAATCCGGCGATCACCCCTGCCCCATGCGCCTTCCACCCCGGTTTTTCGACTGTCAATTCTGCGCGCTAGGCGTCCTTTTGTACGGCCTCGCGGCGATGGCCGCTGGAGCGTCGCCGCGAACCAACGACCGTCCGAACATCATCTTCATCATGGCCGACGATCTCGGCTATGGCGACTTGGGTTGCTTCGGTTCGACCAGGATCAAGACCCCCAACATCGACCGCCTCGCCCGTGAGGGCACCCGTTTCACGCAGGCTTACGCCGGTGCGCCCGCGTGTGCGCCGTCGCGCGGTGTGCTGCTGACGGGGCTGCACACCGGTCACGCACGGATTCGCGACAACAATCCTGTCGTCGGTGGCGAGTTGGAGCCGTTCGACGGCGGCCGCGAGGGCGGGGTCCGGCTGTCGATCACCGCGGAAGACCGCACGGTGGCAGAATTGCTCAAGCAGGCGGGCTACACCACGGGCGTCGCCGGCAAATGGGGCATCGGCGAGGCCGGCAGCGCCGGTACGCCCGCGAAACACGGATTTGACGAGTGGCTCGGCTACCTGAACCAGAACCACGCCCCATATTATTATACCGACTATCTCGACGTGAACGGTGGCCGGCGCGAGATCCCGGAAAACACCAACGGCCGGCAGGCAGTTTACAGCAACGATCTCTTCTCGGATTTCGCCGTGGACTTCGTGCGGCGCCACCGTGACGGGCCGTTTTTCCTCTACCTGCCCTACACCATTCCGCACAATCGCATGGAGGTGCCTGATCTCGGCATCTACGCGAAGGAAACCTGGTCTGAGGACGTCAAGATCTACGCCGCGATGGTTACGCGCCTTGACGGTTATGTCGGCCGTCTGCTCGCGGAGCTCGATCAACTCGGCTTCGCGGACCGGACTCTGGTGATCTTCACATCGGACAACGGTCCGCTCAAAGGCGCCCGTACCGAACTACTCGGTTCGGCCGGCGGCCTACGCGGCTTCAAGTCTACGCTTTACGAAGGTGGTATCCGCGTGCCTACCATCGCGCGCTGGCCGGGCCACGTGCCCGCCGGTCGCACCAGCGCCGAACCCTGGATGTTTGCGGACCTGCTGCCGACCTGGACTGAAATGGCCGGGGTCGATGCTCCGACCGGCCTCGACGGCCGTAGCGTGCTGCCGGTGCTGACCGGCAAGACGGAAACCCTCGGCGACCGCCCGTTCTATTGGGAATTCCCGCGCGAACGCCTGCATCAGGCGGTCCGCCTCGGCCGCTGGAAGGCGATCCGCTACGGCATGGACCAGCCGCTTGAACTCTACGACCTCAGCACGGATTCCGCGGAAACCCGCGACGTCGCCCGGAACCATCCGGACACCGTCACCGAGTTGAAACGCATTCTGGATTCCTCCCATCGCCCTTCGCCCCATTGGCCGGCCAACTGACCCATGGATATTTCCGCCCACACCGCAGTCCTACCCGTCCGGCGCCACCCGCTGTTCGCCGCGCTGCTGTCGTGCCTGCTGTCCGCCGGCGCGCCCGCCGCCACCCTTGAGCCTCCGCCGGAGCCGGCTCCCTTCCTGGTCGCGGTTGATGCCGCCAAAGGAGAGTTCTGCCTGATCGTGGTGCCGGACACGCAGCGCTACGCCGCTTACTTTCCTAATATTTTCCGGCGGCAATTCCGTTGGATCCGCGAGCAGGCGGGTCCGCTGAACGTGAAGTTCGTGCTGCACGTCGGCGACGTGGTCGAGGAAGGTGACGACGCCGAATGGGTCGTGGCCGATGAGGCGTTTTCACTCTTGGACGGGGTGGTGCCGTATCTCGTCGTGCCCGGCAACCATGACCTCGGCAAGGAGTCGTTAAAGGCCGGCCAGCGCGATACCACGAAGTTCAACGCGGTCTTCTCTCCCAAGCGCTTCGACGGCCGCAGCTGGTATGGCGGTCACAAAGGAGTGACCGGCGACAACAGCTTCGGTTACTTCGAGGCCGGCGGGCAGGAATTTCTCGTCCTCGGCCTCGAATACGGGCCCGGTGATGACACCCTGGCGTGGGCGGACAGCCTCGTGAGCAACCATGAGGACCGGCACAAGGTGATTCTCTTCACCCATTGCTACATGAACCACGACCACACCCGGCTTGGCGAAGGCGACAAATACAACCCGCACAAGTCGAATCCCGCGTGGAACGACGGCGAGCAGATCTGGGAGAAGCTGGTGTCGCGCCGGAAAAATTTCGCCATGGTCCTCTCCGGCCACGTGAAGGACACCGGCACCGGCCGGCTCATCAGCCAGACCCACGAGGGCACCCCGGTGCTCCAGATGCTCGCCAACTACCAGTTTCTCGGCCACGGCGGCCAGGGCTGGCTGCGCATCCTGAAATTCAAGCCAGTCGAAAAGCGCCTCGAAGTTTATACCTACTCCCCCTGGCTGGGCCAGACCCGGGATGAGCCCGACCAACGGTTCAATGTCGATGTTCCCTGGATGTTCCCCTGATCCCGCACCTTGCGCACCTCTCAACCCACGCCCCAACGTCATGCCCCTGACCCGCCGCCAGTTCATCCACACCGCCACGCTCGGTTCCGCCGCCGCCACTTTGGCCGCGAAGCTGTCCGCCCAGTCCGCGCCAACCGTCGCACCCAAGGGCCTCGCCAAGGCGCCGAAACGTCCGAACCTGCTCTTCCTCTGGACCGACCAGCACCGCGGCGACACTGTGCCGTGGGACGGCAACCGGGCGCTCAAGACCCCCCACTTCTTCCAGCCGCTCGGCGAACGCAGCTTCCTGTTCCACCGCACTTACGTCACCCAGCCGGTCTGCACGCCCTCGCGCGGCTCGATCATGACCGGCCTCTGCCCGCACAACCACGGGGCTTGGACCAACAATCTCCCGCTCGGCCCCGGGGTGCGCACAATCGCGGAATACCTGCCTACCGACTACGCCACGGCCTACTACGGCAAGTGGCACCTCGGGAACGAGAACAATGCCCAGCACGGCTTCCGCGACTGGCGCAGCATCGAGGACGTTTATCGCAGCTATTACAAGGATCCCGCCGATCTCGCCCGTTTCTCCGATCACTATAATTTTCTCGCCGCCCGCGGATTTCCGCCCGACCAGATCGACGGTGACGGCAATCCCGACGGTGCCGCGGTCTTCTCGCGCACCATGGCCGCAGCCCTGCCGGAGCCTTACACCAAGGTGGCCTTTCTCGCCGGTGAGGCGGAAAAATTCCTTCACGCGCGTCGTGACGGCCAGCCCTTTGTCCTGCACGTCAATTCGCTCGAACCGCACCCGCCCTCCTACGGTCCGCTCAACGAGCTGCACGATCCCGCCGACCTGCCCGCCGGCCCCGCCTTTGCCCGGCCGCTGGGCGAAGGCATGAGCAAGCTCGTCGCCCGGCAAAATCAGCGGACCCGCAGCGGCGGTTACAAGAACCACCCCATTGCCAACGAGCGCGATTGGCGCCGCCTCCGCGCGAACTACTACGGCCTCGTCTCGATGGTGGACAACGCCTACGCCAGAATCATCCGCGCCTTGGAGGCCTCCGGCCAGGCCGACAACACCATCGTCGTCTATACCTCCGACCACGGCGACATGTGCGGCGATCACTGCCTGATGCAAAAGGGAAATTTCTACGAAGGCTCGACGCGCGTGCCCCTCGCCATCCAGGTGCCGTGGCTCTCGCGCCGGCGCGTGGAATTCCGCACGCCGCTGAGCACCGTGGATCTGGTGCCCACGCTGCTCGACCTGATGGGCGTGGACCTCGCCGGACAGGTCGACGGGATCTCCCGCGCCGGCGCCCTGCGCGATCCCGCCTCCTGGCGGCCGGAAAACGTCACCAGCGAATGGAACGACGGGGAGGAACCGGCCCTCAGCGGCCGCAGCCGCATCGCCGCCGACGGCTGGAAGCTCAACCTGTACCACGGCGACACGCCGGAACTCTTTGACCTCAACACCGACCCTGGCGAGCTGCAAAACCGCGCCGCCGACCCCACCCAGCGCGACCGCGTCCACCGGCTGATGGAGGAACTTCACGCCTGGCAGCAGCAAACCCGCGACAGCCTGACCCTCGCCGCCCCATGATCCGCCTCCACCGCATGTGCATGACTTCCTTTCTTGGCCTCATTCTGACGGTCGGCTTCGCCGCGTTGGATTCGCCCGGCACACCCGCCGCCAGCCCGGCCGTGGCGCCGACCGCCGTGCCCGATGATTTCCCGACGCGACCCGACGACCCGGCGCTGCCACGCGTGCTGCTCATCGGCGATTCGATCTCATTCGGATATTCCGCCCCGGTTCGGGAACTCCTGCGCGGCATCGCCAATGTCCACCGCCTGCCCGATAACGGCGGCCCGACCACCAACGGGCTCGCGCATCTCAACCAATGGCTCGGCGACGGGCGATGGGCGGTCATCCACTTCAACTTCGGCCTGCACGACATCAAGATTGACGACGCCGGCAACCGGCTCACGACCCCCGCCGACTACGCGCACAACCTGCGGGAGCTCACTGTGCGCCTTAAAGCCAACGGGGCCCGCCTCGTCTTCGCCACCACCACGCCCGTGCCCGCCCGGCTTGAGGGCGGACCGCACCGCCTCAGCGCCGATGTCCTCGAACGCAACGAGATCACGCGCCGCATCATGCTGGACCTCGGCGTACCGGTGAACGACCTTTACGCATTCGCCCACCCCCGATTGGCCGAGATCCAGCGGCCGGCTAACGTCCACTTCACCGAGGAGGGTTCGCGTCTGCTCGCCGGCCAGGTCGCCGACGCCATCCGGACGCAACTTCAACGCTGACCCCACCCCATGCTCCCCCCCCGCCCCGATCCCGTCTCGCGCCGCGATTTCTTGTTCCGCACCGCCGCCTTGACCACCGCCGGCGCAGCGGCCGCCGTGCCCGGCACGCGGCTGCTGGGGGCGGAAAACACCGACGCCTCCAAGGCCCTCAACCTCAAAATCACCGGCCTGAAGACCTTCGTGGTCGATACGGGCCCGGACACCGACGAGAATTATGTCTTCGTCAAGATCTACACCAACCAGGGCATCACGGGCCTCGGTGAAGGCACGATGACCGGCAAGGCCCGCACCGTGGCCGCGGCCATCGAGGAGCACGAGCGTTACCTCGTCGGCAAGGATCCGACCGACATCGAATACCTCTGGCAGGCGATGTTCCGCGGTCCGCGTTATCGCGGCGGCCCGATTTTGATGTCCGCCCTGGGCGCCATCGACGTCGCCCTCTGGGACATTCTCGGCCAGGCGCTGGGTGTGCCAATCTGGAAACTCCTCGGCGGCCGCGCCCGCGACAAGGTCAAGGCCTACGTCAAACACACGCTCCAACCCATTGACCTGCGGCTCAAGGGCGAGGACAAGATCATCGCCGAATGGGTCGGCATCCAGAAGGACGGCTGGACGGGCTCGAAGTTCGGGTTTCTGCACAAGGAGCCCGACGGCACCATCGACCCGCCGGTGGCCATCCGGCGCGGCATCGACCTACTGCGACGCATCCGCGAAGCGGTCGGACCGGATTTTGACATTCACATCGATCTGCACGGCCAGGCCACGACGACGATGGCGGTGGAGTTTTGCAACCGCGCCGAGGAATACCGTCCGTTTGTCATAGAGGAACCCACGCAGCTCGAGGATCTCGGCGAACTCGCCCACCTGCGCGCCCACACCAAGGCGCCGCTCGCCACGGGTGAGCGCATGACCACCAAGTATCCCTTCGCCGAGATCTGCGCGCGCCACTTGGTCGACTATGTGCAGCCCGACATCGTGCATTGCGGCGGGCTCACCGAGGTGAAAAAAATTGCGGGCATCGCGGACGCCTTCCGCATCGAAGTGCTGCCGCACAACCCGAACAGCCGCGTCTGCACCTTCGCCTCCCTCCACCTGTGTATGAGCACGCCCAACGCCACCGTCCTCGAGACCTCCGGCAGCGAACGCGAACGCTGGGACGAACTCTTCTTCGGACGGCGCGCCCGGGTCGAGGGCACCTTCCTCCTACCGCCCGACCGCCCAGGTCTCGGTCTCGAGCTGAACGAAAAGGAAGCGGCGCGCCATCCTTACACCCCCAAGCCCTGGACCAGCCTGAAATTCCCCGACGGCGCCATCCAAGACCGCTGATGAAAGCCACCACCCTCACCCGGCTCCGCCTCGGCCTCGCGGTGGGGCTGCTGCTGGCGCCAGCCCTGCGGGCGGAGCTGCCACCGCCGGTCACCCACGTCTTCAAGCGCACGGGGAATCTGGAGATCAAGGCCGATGTTCACCAGCCTGTCTCCGACACGGGCGCGCGTCCCGTCGTGGTCTACATCCACGGCGGTTCACTCATCAACGGGAAGCGCGAGAGCGTGCAGAACTGGTCGCCCGCCGCGGCGCTGGTGGCCGCGGGAGTCGTCGTCATCTCGATCGACTACCGCCTCGCTCCCGAGACCAAGCTGCCCGCCATCATCGAGGACTTGGAAGATGCCTTCCGCTGGGTACGTGAGCAGGGCCCGGCCCTCTTCCACGCCGACCCGGCGCGCATCGGCGTCGCCGGCGGATCGGCGGGGGGCTACCTCGCGCTGGTGGCGGGTTACCGCGTGCAACCCCGGCCGCGGGTGGTGTTCGCCGAGATGAGTTACGGCGATCTGATCGGGGAGTGGCAACGGCGGCCGAGCATCCATCCGCCGCACTATGTCGACAGCAATCTTGATGAAGCCAACGCGTGGCGGCAGGTCTCCGGCCCGCCCATCGCCAATGCCCAGGACCGCAACGGCGACGGCGGCGCGTTCAACGATTTCATCCGGCGCAACGCCCGCTGGCCGAAAACCATCTCCGGCTGGGACCCGCGCACCGAGCAGGAGAAATTCGTTCCCTACCTCCCGGTGCGCAACGTCACACCGGACTATCCGCCGGCCTTCCTGCTGCATGGCGCCGCCGACACCGACGTGGTGCCGGAGCAACCCCGGCTGATGGCCGCCGAGTTCGCCCGTCACGGGGTCGAGCACCAACTGGTGTTCCTGCCCAACGGCGAACACGGTTTCCGCGGTGCCGATCCGGACCTCGTGGAGGCGGCCCGGCGCGAGGCGGTCGATTTTGTGCTCAAGCGGCTGACCGCCGACCCGTCCGGCGCCACGATGCCGCCGGTGACGACCTACACGTTCAAGCGCGTAGGCGCCTTGGAGATCAAGGCCGAAGTCAACCAGGCGAAGTCCGACGGGCGTCCGGCGCCGGTGGTGGTCTGGATTCACGGCGGCGGTCTGATGGGCGGAGAGCGTCAGCGCGACTCCGCCGACGAACGGCAGCTCGTCGATCTGCTGCTGGCCGACGGCATCACGGTCGTGTCGATCGACTATCGGCTCGCTCCGGAAACCAAGCTGCCCTCCATCGTCGAAGACGTGGAGGATGCGTTTAGGTGGGTTCGTGAGCGGGGACCGGAACTGTTCGGCGCCGACCCCGACCGGATCGGCGTGGTCGGCACCTCGGCCGGTGGCTTCCTCACCTTGGTTGCCGGTCACCGGGTCAGACCAAGGCCAGTGGCCCTGGTTTCATTCTGGGGTTATGGGGAGATCATCGGGCCTTGGTTTAGCCAGCCGAGCACCCGCGCGCGGCATAACCTGAGCAAGGTCACCGAGTCGGACGCCCGCAGGTTCGTTTCCGGCGCACCCGTCGCAAACGCCGCGGACCGGGCCGGCAGCTCCGGGGCCTTCTACCAATACTGCCGGCAGAACGGCCTCTGGCCCGAGGCGGTGTCGGGTTGGAACCCGACAACCGAAAAAGCGAATTTTATTCCATACATGCCGCTGGAAAACGTCACGCCCGACTATCCACCCACCCTGCTCATCCACGGCGAGACCGACACCGACGTGCCCAAGGAAGAGTCCGTAATGATGGCTGCGGCACTGAAACAAAATGGCGTGGAGCACCGCCTGATCATCGTCCCCGGCGCCGAACACGGCCTCAAGGGCAGCGATCCTACCGTGATCAAAGCCATGGAGCAGGCGGCGGCAGATTTTCTCCGATTGCACCTCAAAACCCGGACGAATTCCCGGTGAACGACCGCAAATTCCGTCAGCCAAACCTGCCACCATGAATCAGCCGCACCTCAACCGCCGAGAATATCTCAAAACCTCCGCTGTAGGTGCCATGCTCGCCACTGCGTCTGCCGCGGCCCTGCGTGCCCAGCAAATGCCCGCCGAAGATCTCGACCGCCCTGTTGAAGCGGTGGCGCGGGATCGGCGGCGACCGCGAGCAACTTTGGCCCGACCTCATGCCGAGGACGCAGATGTCCGCGAGCTATGTACGGCTGGCGAAGCGCTACTACGAGGCTGGCGCCGACGGACTCTGCACCTGGGACGGCGAGCGTCGCACCGCGCGGCCCAGCGAGTGGGCCGCCGTGCAACGCCTCGGCCACCGCGACCAACTCGACCAGCTGGCCGAGGAGGCCACCTCATTCTACCGCCGCGTGCCACTCCAATACCTTTCCGGATTCTCGGTAAGGGAGCCCTTCCACGACGGTAGACCAGGCCCGCGTTCCGGAGCCAACTCTCCGGTGCGCAGCCGCAATAGCCCATGAACCCAAAGCCCGATACCCACGCCTCGTCCGCGTCGGCGAAACGCATGGCCCCCGGCCGGCGGTTTCGCCGGCGTCTGTCCTCGATTGCAAGGCTCATACCCGCGGCCGCGGTGGCCTTGTTCGTCTCCACCGGCCTGCCACTCGCGCACGCACAGACGCCGCTCCCTCCGGACCAGGTGGAGCATGCGGTCGTGTTCAAGGTTCCCGGTCGTTTCATCGCCCATCCCGCGAACAGGGGCGTCTGGGTGTGGGGCGACGAGATCCTCGTTGGATTCAAGCACGCCGTGTATCAGGACAAGCCGGATTCACACTCGCGCGACGAATCCAAGCCCCAGATCCTGACCTCGGCACGCAGCCTTGACGGAGGACGCACGTGGAAGGAGGACGATCCCGCAAAATTCCGCGGCGATCTGCCGAAGGCCGCGCCAAGCCCCGGCGGCATCAAGTTCGACCATCCCGATTTCGCCCTTCGGATCGAGCGCGACATGTTCCTCTATACCTACGACCGCGGCAGGACGTGGAAGGGACCGTATGAGATTGCGGGGCTCGATCTTGAGCTCTCCTCGCGAACCGACTACCTGATCAACGGCCCGGACGACGCGTTCTTCTTCTTCTCGGCGAAGCACGACGCCGTGAAGGCGGGCAGCTACAAAGACCGCGCCTTCATGGCGCGGACGAGGGACGGAGGAAAGACGTTTAAGTTCGTCTCGTGGATGACGCACGAGCCGCTGGGAACGAGATCGGTGATGCCGTCGACTGTCCGTGTGTCCGCCATCGAGCTTGTGTCGGTGCTCAGGCGCCGCGACGACAGCAAGAACAACTGGATCGACGCCTACGCGTCGACGGACAACGGGGCCACGTGGAAGTTTCGGAGCAAGGTCGCGTCGACCGATCAGCCCGACACAGGCCACAACGGCAATCCCCCCGTGATGGTCCGCCTCCGCGACGGCAAGCTCGTCATCGCCTACGGCTATCGCTCGCCTCCCTATGGCATCCGCGCGCGCATAAGCGATGACAACGGCAGGACGTGGGGCCGCGAACTCGTCCTGCGCGACGATGCACGCACGTGGGACATCGGCTACCCGCGCATGGTCGTGCGGCCGGACGGGAAGGTGGTCACGATCTACTACATCACGACGGCAAAGGAACCGGAGCAGCACATCGCCGCGACCATCTGGGACCCGAATGCAGTCCAACGTGAATGACCCGAAGCGGGAAACCGCCCAGTGCTCCAAGATCCTTTTCACATGAATCCTCTCAATCGCCGTGATTTCCTGAAAACCTCCGTTGCCGGCACCCTGCTTGCCGCGGGACCGATCTCTGGAATCCTGTCCGCATCCGCCCGGGCGGCCACGCCCGAACCGGGTCTGAAAGACGACGGGAAAGTCCCCACAGGCGCACCACGGCCCGACACGATCATTCTCTCGGATTTGTCCCGTTGCGAACCGGCGGGGCGACTGACGCGCAGCTTCGAGGCGGGCCGCTGGCAGTTGATCGAATATGAGACAAAGGACGGCACGAAGGGATTTATGGTCTCGGCCGTTCCGGAGGAGAATTGCAGCGAGCTGACACTCCCCCTCGGGGTGACTGGCCCGCATAGGATCTACCTCGGGACACACGACACAAAGTCCCACTATGAAGGATCGTCATCCTACGGACGGCTCGAGGTAAAGCTTTCCAGCGACGCGGGATTTCGCCGCGTCGACCCCGAGGATGACACCCGCGTCGAGGACGGCATGACCAAACTCCCGGGAGAATCCGAGGCCGGTGACAAGATGATCACGGAGGCCTACTGGAAGACGGCCGACCTCACGGGCCAGTCGCTCACCTTCCGGCAACCACTATACCACTACAACCGGCCCGAGCACGCGCAGTTGGCAAACCTCACATGGGTGAGACTGGATCCACTCGACGATGAGGAGATCGCGCGATGGAAGCAGGAGCAACCGCGGGAGGACACGAGAAAGCTCGGCTTGATCTTCTGCACCGGGCAATTCACCGGGCACACGCGGGGTACCTACACGTTCCACCCGACCTCACAGGACTGGTCAAGAATGAGTTCGAACCCTATGCGAATTCAGACATCAAGCTGCTCATCTTCGAGGCGATGCGCGGGAACTACTGCCTATTCAAGACCAGCCTCGGGGACATGGGGACAGAGGACAATCTATGGCGCGACGAGTGGGTCGAGCCGCTGGCAGAGTTCACCCGGCTCGCGCACTCGGATGGCATGAAAATCTTCGCCAGCATGCGCATGATCGGCCCGCAGTTCCCCACCAACCGAGGGCGATCGCCCGGGTCCGCCACTACTGGATGCATCCCGAATGGACCCGCCGCAACAAGGAGGGCATGCCGGTGAGCATCTGGAGCCTGGCGTATGCCGGCGCCCGCCGACACGGGCTCGGCCTGCTGCGGGCGGCGCTCGCGCGGGGGATCGACGGCATCCAGCTTCACCTGAACCGCTCCGAACCGTTCGTATTCTATGAGGAGCCCGTCGTGCAGGCATTCCAGGAGCAACATGGCGCAGATCCGCGCAAACTGTCGCGTGAATATCCGCGCTGGATCGCCCACTGCGCGGGCTACGTCACGCGATTCATCCGCGAGGTCCGGACGCTGGTCGACGCAAAACCTGGGCGCGAGCTCGCGGTCACGATCTCAGGTCGAAAGACCAGCGGCCGGTCCCACTATGAGGAGAATCAATGCGACGTGGAAACGTGGATTTGCGAGGGACTCGTGGACTACATCATGGCGACCCCCTACTTCAACCTGCCGCTCTTGAAAAGATTGCGCGCGCTCGCAGGAGACAAGGTGCATTTGTGGCCCGATCTCATGCCGCGGGCGCAGACGGCCGCGAGTTATGCCCGGCTCGCGAAAGCATGCTACGACGCCGGGGCGGATGGCCTGTGCCTCTGGGACGGCGAGCACTGGCCCGCGCGCATCAGCGAATGGGCCGCGGTGCGCCGCCTCGGCCATGAAGACCAGCTCGCCCGCCTCGAGGAGGAGGGACCTTCGTTCTACCGTGGCGTCGACCTCAAGTATCTCGGGGGATTCGATGCGAAGTGGTCCTTCAAGGACGGTTGAACGCCGCACACTGATGAACCTTGTCCCGGGCAGCCCTCTCCCATCCCTCGTCCCTCATCTCGACGGCATCATCGCCGTGCCTGCGACGCCCTTCACCGACGACGACAAGGTGGATGTCGCTTCGTTGCGCCGTTATGCTCGCAACGCGCTCGCGCAGGGCGCGGTCGGTTTTCTCGCCCCCGCCGTCGCGGGTGAGGTCGAAACACTCACGGATGACGAACGCGTGCTCATCGTACGGACGCTGGTCGAGGAAGCCGGCCCGCACGCCCGAGTGATCGGCGGCGCCACCGACTCCGACCCGGCTGCGCGTCTGCGCCATGCGAAACGCTTCCTGGAGATGGGCTGCCACGGCGTGCTCGTTTACCTCCCCTACGAAAACAACGACGAAGCCATCGCCGCCGCGGTGCATGAGTTGGGGCGATTGCATCCACCCCTGCTTATGATCCAGGACCTGGACTGGAGCGGCGGCTCGCTTCCGGTGCCGTTGATCGCCCGGCTGCACCGCGAGGTGCCGTGCTTCAACTGGATCAAGGTCGAGACCGCCGACCGCTGCCACAAAATCTCCGCGATCCTCGCGGCCACCGGCGGGACGCTGCGGGCCGGCACCGCCGGGCCGGACATGATCGAGCTGCTCGACCGCGGCGTGCACTCGTTCCTCATCACCTACACGATCCCGGTCTATGCGCGGATCTGGGCGCACCACCGCGCCGGCCGGCGCGACGCGGCGGAGGCACTGTATCGCCGGCTGCTGCCGTGCCTGGTTTTCATGGCCACGCACCAGAAGATCCAATGGCGGTTCACCAAGGCCCTGCTCCACGCGGAGGGAATCTTCACGACGACCCGAGTCCGCCGGGCCGTGCCGGAACCAGACCCGACGGAGTCCCGTCTCATCACCGAACTCGCCGCCTATGTGCGGGACCTGAGTGCCGAGGTGGCCGCCAGCCCGTGATTAACCGGCCATGAAACTCGGCCCCATCGACCTGCTGGTCCTCATTGCCTACTTGGCCGGAATGGCGGGCATCGGGATTTACCTTTCACGGGGCGTGCAGACGACGCGCCAGTTCTTCACGGCCGACCGCACGATGCCCACGTGGGTGGTCACATTCACCCTGATGGCGACGATCATCGGCAGCGGCACCTTCGTCGGCCATCCCGGGACCGCGTTCGAGCACGGCCTGATCCTGCTGCTGCCCCAGCTCTCCCTGCCGCTCGTGCTGGTTTTTGTCGCCCGGTGGGTGGTGCCGTTTTACCGGCGCGTCGTCCAGATGAGCGCGTATGAATACATCAACCGGCGGTTCGGGTTCGGCAGCCGGCTTTATTCCAGCCTCGGATTTCTCGGCGACCGCAGTTTCGACCTGGCGGTGACGCTCGTCACCACGGGCATTGCCCTCTACGTGTTCACCGGCTGGCCGCCGCTGACGGTGATCCTTTGCGTCGGGCTCTTCACCGTTTTCTACACCATGATCGGCGGCATCGCCGCCGTGGCCTGGACCAACGTAGCCCAAGGCATCATCTTGTCCGGCGCCGCGCTGTTCATCCTCGGCCGCGTTCTGTTGGCACCGGAGATCGGCGACCCGGCCGCGATCATCCGGGAGTCCTATGTCGCGGGGAAATATTCCCTCGGCTCGTGGGACCTGCGCTGGGCCAGTCTGTTTGAACCGGGCACCCCGTCACTGTGGATCCTGTTTTTCGCCTACGCCATCCAGTGGAGCCGGCGATATGTCACTGACCAGCACATCGTGCAGCACTACCTCATCGCCGAAAGCGACCGGGCGGCCAGCCGCGGCGCGTTCTTCGGCGCGCTCGCCTGCCTGCCGGTGTTCGCCATCTTCATGTTTATCGGCGGAAGCCTGCACGGCTTCTTCGCGTTGCACGGCGGCGATCCGGGGCCGGTCCGACCCGATGAGGTCATGCCGTATTTCCTGGCGCATTATATTCCGGCTGGCGCCATCGGCCTGATCCTTGCCGCCATCCTGGCCGCCGCCATGTCCTCGGTGAGCGCTGATCTCAACAGCATCGCAACCGTCCTTACGACCGACTATTTCACCCCGTTCCGCCCTCAATCCTCGGAGAAGGTCCGCCTGCTTTTCGGCCGCGGCATGGTCCTGGCCGGCGGCGTGGTGGCCACCATCGGCGCCATCCTGCTGATCCCGGACGAGGGTTCAGCCCCCGTGATGCTCCGCGCCATCGTCATCGCCACCATCATCTCCGGCGGCTCGCTCGGCCTGTTCAGCCTCGGCTTTTTTACGCGCTGCGCCACCCGGACCGGGGCCTACGCCGGTATCGCCGCCTGCCTGCTGTTCACTGCGTGGGCGCTGCTGTCCCAGGCCGACAGCCAGGGCGTCCGGATCGTGGATTTTGGCCTCAACTGGACGATGAGCCCGATCCTCGTCGGTATTTTAGGGCATTTCATCCTTTTCATCGTCGGCTACGTCGTGAGCGTCGCCCTCGGCGGACACCGGCCCGCGGACGTCGAGGACCTCACTTTCTGGAGCCAAAAACTCAGCCCCTTATCATGAAAACCCAAAAAACTGTCTCCCTCTTCCTTGCTCTCATCGTTTCGGTCGCCACGACCGGCCTCGCTGCACCTGCCGGCGGACCTGAGGAACCGGTCCGCTACACCGGCAACGATCAGGTCGACGCCAACCACGACGGCAGCCTGCGCCTCGCCGTCGGCGCGAAGAGCTGGCAGGCCTTCCGGGCCAACCGCGAGCACCCGGAACTGGCCGAGGACTTCGGCTGGACCTACAACCACGCGCCGATGCTCGCGTGGTGGAACAACCGTTTCTGGCTCGAATACCTCAGCGGCCCCGTCCACGAGAACAAGGGCCACGGCCAGACCCTCATCTTCTCGTCGTCCGACGGCGCCATCCAGGACCGCTGATGAAAGTATGAATATCCCGCCGTCAGTTCCCGGTCAGGCTTGCGTATTCCGACGGTGCGTCCTGCTCGGACTGCTGGCCGGCTGCGTCCACGCCGCGCCCCCTGATCCGGCACCCACGGAACAAATGCGGCAGCATTGGCTGCGCGAGGCCGAGGCCTCGTGGACGCGCTGGAAACAGGCCTACGAGACGCGGACCGACCCGGAGGCCATCCGCGCCCACTACGCGCAATTGCGCGAAAAGTTCGTCGCCGCGCTCGGTGGTTTCCCGGAACGCACGCCGCTGAATCCGCGTGTCACGGGGACGATCGCGAGAGACGGATTCCGGGTGGATAAAATCATTTTTGAAAGCCGGCCGCAGTTCTTCGTCACCGCCAGCCTATACCTCCCCGATCCGGCAAAATATCCCGCGCCCCGTCCGGGAATCCTCATCCCCTCCGGCCATTATCAACCGGCCAAAGCCCACGACGAATATCAATCCATGGGCGCGCTCCTCGCCCTCCAAGGCATGGCCGCGCTGGTCTTCGACCCTATCGAACAGGGGGAACGTCTGCAGAACCTCGACGCCACGGGCCGGGCGCGCTACTGGGGCACCAACGCCCACACGCTCGACGACATCCAGGCCATCCCGCTCGGGCAAAGCATCGCGCGCCAGTTCATCTGGGACGGCATGCGCGCCATCGACTACCTGCAATCGCGCCCCGAGATCGACCCGACGCGGATCGGCTGCACCGGCCACAGCGGCGGCGGCACGCAGACTTCCTACCTCCTCGCCCTGGATGACCGGATCAAGGCGGCGGCGGTGAGCTGCTACATCAGCCACCTCTCCTCGCAGGTTCACGTTTCCTTGGGCGACGGTGAACAAAATCTCTTTGCCGCCCTCGCCTTCGGGCTGGATCATCCGGACTTCCTGCTGATGCGGGCCCCGACTCCGGTGCTGCTGCTCGCGGCGACGCACGACTTCTTCGACATCAACGCCACGTGGGAGACCTTCCGTCTCGCCCAGCGCGCCTACACCCGCCTCGGGGCCCCCGAGCGGATGGCCATCGCGGAGAACGACGCCAGCCACAGTTTCAACCGCACCCAGCGCGAGGCGGCGGCCCGCTGGTTCGCGCGCTGGCTCCTCGGCGAGGAACGCGAAATCCACGAGCCGACGCTGAATCTTTTCACGGAGACGGAACTACGCTGCACCCCATCCGGACAGGTCATGCTGCTGCCGGGCGCCCGCTCGATCCGCGACCTGTTCCGGGCCGACGCCGACCGGGCGTCCGCCACCCGCTCAACCGCCTGGGCACGTCTCAACGGAACCGAGCGACGCGCGGCCGTGCGCCGCATCGCAAGCTTCCGGGCGCTGGCCGAGCTGCCCGACTCCCGGTGGACCCGAGGGCCCCGTCACCAGGAACCAGGCTACCGCACCGAGCAGTGGCAGGTGCAGGCGGCGGACCAGACCGTGACGATGCCGGCGCTTTGGCTCGAACCCAGCCAACCTGTCGCCGGGCCCGTGCTCGTGTTTCTCACCTCGGAAGGTCTGGAGGCAGAGGCCGGTCAGAACGGACGTCTGGCCACGCTCGCCCGGGCCGGCCGGCGGGTGCTCGCGCTCGATGTGCGCGGCACCGGCGCCACACGCCAGCGCAACCAACAGGGCATGACGGGCGCCGTGGGCCGGGACTATTGGGATATTTATTCCGCCTACTTGCTGGGCCGCACCTATGTCGGCCTGCAGGCCGAGGATGTGTTGATCGCCGCACGTGAGGCGGCGCGGCGCGGCGGCGGCTCGCCGGTGGATCTCATCGCCTTGGGCGGAGTGGGCGTGCCGGCGTTGCACGCCGTGTTTTCCGATTCGGAGATCTTTCACGGCGTCACCCTCGATGGCATGGTTTCCTCGTGGGACCACGTGGTGCGGGCCGACAAATCCTACGGCCAGTTCATGAACGTCGTCCACGGCGCGCTGCAAACCTACGACCTGCCCGACCTCGTGGCGTCGCTCGGGTCCGGCGTGACGCTGCGCAACCCGGCCGAACCGAACGGCATCGCCCTCAACGCCGCGCTCGCCGCCCCGGAGGATCACCTGCCGTCGCGCCCCGGCCTGACCGGCGTCCAGTTTGGCAGTCCCGGTTTCCTCAATCCCCAGGCGGTCAGTCCGCTCATGGGCGGCACGTCCACCTGGGGCGGCGAGTTCGGCCGCGACTGGTCGGCGCGCTGGACCGGTTTCCTGGTTCCCGCCGTGACGGGCAACATCGTCATCACCCTCGAAACGAACGAGGAGGCCACGGTGCGGCTCGCCGACAAGATCGTCGCGACCGCCCCCGGGAGCCTAGGCGCACCTGCGACGCCCGTCGCGCTTTCCGCCGGCGAAGCCAAGCCGCTGGTGATCGAATTTATCCGGCCGCGTCGTGATGCCGACGACAAGAATCATGTCAGCCGGCTGCAGATCCTCTGGCTCGGCACCGACAGTATCCGGCATCAGGTGCCGGACAGCTGGCTGCGTCACTCCCGCGTGCAGGAAAATGCCGCGGAATCTTCCTTACGATGAAACAAAGCGACCCCCGCACGATCCATGCACACGCGCGCCCGACCGTCGCGCGGTGCCTGATATTTATATCACTGTTCGCCTGCCTCGGTGCACGAGCGGCCGAAACTGAAGACGCCCGCATCGTCTTGGGGAGGGAGCGCATCACGCAGGCACTGACGGAGGCCGGTTACCTGTCGGGAGCGATTGTGATCGAGACCAATATCGATCCCGCTTCGCCGCTGCTACCGGCCGCAGCCAGGCGGCCGGAGGGCTTTGCCCTGCAAACGACCGCGACGAAGATCACCATCACCGGTGCCGATGCGGCCGGGGCGCTTTACGGCTGCCTCGAGGTCGCGGACCGCGTCCGACGCACCGGCGAACTGCCGCCGGACTGGAGCACCAGCGATGCGCCGAAGATGGAACTCCGCGGCCCGTGCCTGCTCCTGATGAAGCTCGGCGACTACAACTTCCCCGTCACCCCGGAGGAGTTTCCCTACTTCTACGATCGCGCGGGCTGGGTGCAGTGGCTAGACCGCATGGCAGAGCTGCGCTTCAACACCCTGGCGCTCTGGAACGGACACCCCTTCGCCTACTTCGTGAAGTTTGATCGTTTCGCCGAGGCGCAATCAGGCATCGCCGCAGCGCAGATCGAACAGAATCGCGAGCAACTGCACTGGCTGATCCGCGAAGCGAAGCGCCGGAACATCCGGCTCGTCTTCCAATTCTACAACATTCACACGTCGGTCTACTTTCAACAGGCGCACAACCTGCCGTCCGAGATCCGCGTGCCGACCCCGCTGTTGCGCGACTACAACGCGTATGCGATCGAGACTTTCGCGCGTGAGTTTCCCGAGGTCGGCTACTACATCACCCCCGGCGAGGCGATCGAGCTCAAGTATACCGACACCTGGGTGAACGACGTGCTCATTCCCGCGATGCGCCGCGGTGGCACCCGCGGGCCGATCTGGCTCCGCTCCTGGGGCACCGACCTGGCGCATGCGAAGAATGTGGCGGAGGCCAACCCGGACGTCTGGATGGAGCGGAAGTTCAACGTCGAGATGATCGCCGATACGCGTCCCGAACCTGAAAATCGTGAATGGGCCGCGCTCAACGGACGTTTCATCGTCAACATCCACATGGCGGCCAACCTCGAGCCTTTCCGCTGGTGCGCACCGGAATACATCCGCCAGTGCGTCGCCAACTCGCTCGCCGGAGGCGCCAACGGCCTGCACCTCTACCCGCGAAAGGCCTGGCGATGGCCCGAAGGTTCCGAGCCCGGCTTGCCGCTGGTCCAATGGGAGCGCGACTGGTCGTGGTATCTCGCGTGGGCGCGCTACTCGTGGAATCCCGATCGGGATCCGGTCGCCGAGCGCCGGTGGTGGGAACAGGAACTGGCCCGGCATTTCGGCGACGCCAACGCCGCCAGCTCCCTGCTTGACGCACAGGCCGCGGGGGCGGATGTCCTGCCCGGACTGCAGCGGCTGATCTGGCTCGGCGACTCCAACCACACGATCCTCGCCTCCGGCATCCGCCTGCCGCAGCTCGAGCAGGCCCCCGGCATACCCTTTCTCAAGCTGAACGATGTGGCCCAGCGCATCCCCGCCTATCTGGCCGGGCTGCGGGCCGGCACAACCTCGCCGCAACCCACGGTGACCGAATTTATCGACACCCTCGTGGAGGCGGCAACCCGGTCCGCCACCCTCGCCACCCAGGCGGCCGCTCAGGCCCGGCATCACCGCACCGAAGCCGAGGCCTGGGCGCGCGACACCGAGGCCGTCAGACTGGTGGCGCGCTATTATCAGGAAAAAATGCAGGCCGCCGTGTTGCGGGCCCGGGCCGGGGCACCGGGGAGCACCGTCGCTCCCGCAGCGTTTCTGGCGCCGCTGGAAAAATCCCTGGAAACATTCCGCGAACTCTCCGACCTGCTTGCTCCGGCCTACGACAGCATCAGCGATGTTCCCGCCTGGCATCCGACCCGCCTGAAGAAAGTGCCGTTTCATTGGAGCGATCTCGTTCCGCTGTTCGAGCGCGAGCTGGAGCTCATCCGCCAGCCGTTCGACGCCCCGTCCGCCCCGCCCTCGCCGGAACCGGTCCATGCGGGCCTCGCGGGTTTGCTTTACGGCGATCCCGGGCGGCAACGCGTCAAGACCGCCGATCCGGTCCTCTCGCTCGATTTGCGCTGGGCGGATCCCGAGCGCGGACGCGGCTGGTCCGCCGAGTGGCGCGGCACCCTGATCTGGCCGCAGGACGGCAACCTCACCCTGCGCGTGCGCTCCGACCAAGCGGTGCGCATCGAGGCCCGCGGCGAGTACGTGTTGGACGGCACTGGTTTCCCCGGCACCCGGGAGGTCACCCTTTCCGCCCGGCGCGGCGAAGCGGTCCCGGTGACGATCACCTACGATCATCCCGACGGGAAGGATTCGTTCATGGAAATCCAATGGGGCTCATCACACGGCGGATTCAAGCCGATCCCGGCGGAGGCGCTCCGCCATTCCGATGCCACCAGGCAATGGGCGGATTCCGCCCTCGTCATGAGCGAACTATGAATCCCGCCCGTTCAGGTCATCCGATGAAGAATAATATTCTCTGCGCAACCCTTGGGCTCCTCGGCCTTCTGGCGGTGGGGCCGACGCTCCGGGCCACCGCCGCAGATTTTAATATCACGGATTACGGCGCCTCCGGCGACGGCCGCACCTTGGCGACCGCCGCCATCCAGCGCACCATCGACGCGTGCGCCGCGGCCGGAGGCGGACGGGTGGTGCTGCCGGCCGGCACTTTTCTGTCCGGCCCCGTGTTTCTGAAGAGCCACGTGGAGTTGCACCTTTCTCCCGGCGCCGTGCTGGCGGGCACGGAGGATTTTTCCGCCTACCCGATCATCCGCGGCCGCTGGGAAGGAATTGAGCGCGACATCCACGCCTCGCTCATCACCGCGCTCGACGCGGAGAACGTCAGCGTCACCGGCAGCGGCACGATTGACGGGCGCGGCGCCCCTTGGTGGGCGGCCGCCCGCGCCACACGGCAGCTGCGTCGGGATCGCGGCATCGAGGGACGGGAGCCACCTGATCCCCCCGGCGCACCGCTGGCCTACCCGCGCCCGCGGTTGGTCTATTTGCAGAACTGCCGGAATGTCCGGCTCATCGGATTCACCGCGATCAACTCCCCTTCGTGGACGATACATCCGGTGTATTGCGACGATGTGGTCATCGATGGCCTGACGCTGTTGGCACCGGAAGACTCGCCCAACACCGATGGCATCGATCCAGATTCCTGCCGGAACGTCCGCATCTCCAACTGCCGCATCAGCTGCGGCGACGATGCGATCATCATCAAGTCGGGCTACAATGAGGACGGACGCCGCGTCGACCGAATCTGCGAAAACATCGTCATCACCAACTGCGTCATCGGGTCAGGCGTGGCGGCGATCGGCATCGGCAGCGAGACATCGGGCGGCGTGCGCAATGTCACCGTGAGCAATTGTGTCTTTGAGAACACGGAATACGGCCTGCGGGTGAAGAGCGCGCGCGGCCGGGGCGCCGTCGTCGAGAATTTCCGCGCGAGCAACATCGTCATGCGCAACATCAAGGAAATCGCTCTCTCCATCACCACCTACTACGACAACCGGGCGCGGACCCCGCAACCCGCCGACGTGACGACCCCCACGTTCCGGAACTTTGAGTGGAGCAACGTTATCATCGAGGGAACCGACCAAGTGGCCATGATCGACGGACTCCCGGAACAGATGCTGGAGGGCATCAGCCTGGACCGCGTCACCGTGCGCGGCGCGGCACGCGGGATCAGCGCCACTCTCGTTGACGGATTGAACCTGACCAACTGGGACCTCGATGTGGCTAAAGGACCGGCCCTGCAGGTGGCGCAAAGCCGGGCGCTGGAACTGGCCGCGATCAAGGTGCGGCACCCCTCGCCGGACTCGCCGGTGATAAGCCTGACCGATGTCGCCGGCGCCCATATCCGCGAATGCCATGCGGCCGACGGCACCACAGTGTTTCTCCAACTGACGGGTCCGGGCAACCGGAACATCGTGCTGCAATCAAACCACCTCGCCTCAGCGAGCCAACCGACGGCACTGGCCGATGGAGCTCGCCCCGATGTGCTGACGATTTTGCCCTAAGCCCGGTTCATCCGCATCACCACTGCAACCCCACCCTCAACCCACTCCGGTATTTTCAGGCATTTCATCCTTTTCTTCGGCGGCCACGTCGTGAGCGTTGGCATGACGGATACCCTCCCGCCAACGTCGCGGACCCCACTTTCTGGAGCCAAACCCCACCCCACTATCATGAAAATCCCCAAGGCTGTCTCCCTCCTACTTGCTCTCATTCTTCCGGTCGCCGCGACCATCCTCGCTGCACCTGCCGGCGGACCCGAAGAACCAGTCCGCTACATCGGCAACGACCAGGTCGACGCCAATCATGAGGGCGGTCTGCGTCTCGCCGTCGGCGCGAAGAGCTGGCAGGCCTTCCGGGCCAACCGCGAGCACCCGGAAATGGCCGAGGACTTCGGGTGGACCTACAATCACGCACCGATGATCGCATGGTGGAACAATCGTTTCTGGCTCCAATACCTCAGCGGCCCCGTCCACGAAAACAAGGGCCACGGCCAGACGCTCATCTTCTCGTCCGCCGACGGCATCAACTGGGACAAACCCCGTGTCGCCTTCCCGCCTTACCGGATGCCCGACGGCACGCTCGGGATGCCGCACCAGCGCATGGGCTGGTTTGTCGCCCCCAACGGCCGCCTCCTCGCGCTCGGTTTCTTCGGCATTCCCAACCATCCCAACGACGGCACGGGCATCGGCCGGCTCGTGCGCGAGGTGAACCGCGACGGCTCGTTCGGCCCGATCCATTTCCTCCGCCACAACCGTCACAACGGCTGGACCGAAAACAACACCCTCTACCCGCTCTACACGGCTTCAACGGACGCCGGCTTCAAGGAGGCCTGCGCCGCGCTGCTCGCCAACAAGCTGGTCTCGCTCCAGATGTGGGAGGAGGACCGCGCCAAGGACGGCTTCTATCCTGACCTGGGCAACGCCGTGCTGAAGGCCTTGTCCTTCTACCACCGGCCCGACGGCGCGGTGGTCGGTCTCTGGAAGAGCTCGTGGACCGCGCTGTCGCGGGACGAGGGCCGCACCTGGTCGCCGCCCGTCAAGGCGCCCTCGCTGGTCATGGCCGAGGCCAAGGTCTGGGGCCAGCGCACGCCCGACGGCCGCTACGCGCTCGTCTACAATCCCCGCCGCGACAACCGCCACCGGTGGCCGCTGGCAATCGTGACGGGGGACGACGGCATCAACTTTGACAATCTCCTCACCGTGCAGGGCGAGGTGGCTCCGCGCCGCTACGACGGTCTCGACAAGGCCTACGGCCCGCAATACGTGCGCGGCATCGTGGAAGGCAACGGCACGCCGCCGGGCGCGGGCTTTTGGCTCACCTACAGCATGAACAAGGACGATATCTGGATGAGCCGCATCCCCACGCCGGTGCGCGGCACGGTGGAAGGACCCGTGAACGACAGTTTCGACACCGGCAGCTTCGAGGACCTCCCCTGGAACACCTACAGCCCGAAGTGGGCGCCGGTCCGTCTCGCGGACTTTCCTTCCGCGACCAACCGCAGTCTCGAACTGTGCGACGCCGACCCGGCCGACTACGCGCGCGCCATCCGTGTGTTCCCGGAAATGAAGCAAGGCACCATCCGCTTCAAGCTCCTCGCCCGACAGCAGGACCACGGCCGCCTCGAAATCGAGTTGCACGACCGTCACGGCTACCGTCCCCCCATCCGGCTCTTCCTCGACGCGCAGCGCCGCGTCCAGGCCATGGACGGCAACCGTACGGGGATGCAGAACCTGACGCGCTATGTGGCGAATGTCTGGTATGACGTCGTGATCCGCTTCGACACCGCCAAGGAACTGTTCGCCGTGACCATCGACCACATGCCCGTGCTCGTGGACGCCGAGATCCTTGAACCCGTGACTTCGCTCGAGCGAATTTCATTCCGCACCGGCCCGTTCCGCGAAAAACCCAGTCTGCGGGACCCGAAGACGCCCGGCGAGGATTTCCCCGGCGGCGGCGACCGGGTGGCTGAGGCGGCCTACCTCATCGATGATTTCTCCGTGGACCCGGCTCCGGTGCATTTCGTCGAGAAACCCAAGTCCGACGGCACCACCAACGCAGCGAACCCGCGCTAGACGGCACTCTCCCTCCCCCTCTTCGCGTGAAAAAGCTCGGCCTGTTCTTCCTAGGTCTCGGCGTCGTTCTGGATGCACAGCCCATCAGCACCGGCTCAGGGACGGTCGTGACCCATCCGATTCCCGATCCGCTCGTGCGCCGCGACGGTCGCCGGACCATTACGGCGGAGCAGTGGACCCAGGAACACCGCGGCGAACTACTCGCGATCTTCGAGCGGGAAATCTACGGTCGCACGCCGGCCACACCTCTCGCCATGTCCGCGGAAGTCCGGGACGACTCGCTGATTGAGAACGGCCGGATCCGCCGCAGGCAGGTGCGGCTCACGTTCCGCAGCGAATTCGGCGCCGCGACCGCCGAGCTGCTGGTCTATGCCCCCGCCAATGCGACCAAGCCTGTTCCTGTTTTTCTCGGATTAAACAGCGGCGGCAACTGGACCGTTTCCCGCGACACCGGCGTGCTGGACGCGAACGAGGCGTCGCGCGGCCGGCACGAGCGACGCTGGCCGGTCGACTTCATCACCACAGCGGGCTATGCGGTGGCCACGCTCTGCTGCGACGATTTCTTCCCCGATAAGGATGAGAACAGCTTTCCGCAGAGCATGCAGCGCCTGTTCCCGTCCGCCGAGCGCGGCCCCGGCCCCGAACAGTGGGGCGCCATCGCAACCTGGGCCTGGGGTCTGAGCCGCGCGCTCGACTATCTCGGCACGGATCCGCAGTTCGATGCGGGGCGCGTCGCCGTGATCGGGCATTCGCGTCTCGGCAAGGCGGCGCTATGGGCCGGGGCGCGCGACCCGCGCTTCGCCCTCGTCATCTCCAATGATTCCGGCTGTGGCGGCGCCGCGCTCTCCAAACGCATCGCCGGGGAAACGGTGCAGGCAATCAACACGCGGTTCCCGCACTGGTTCTGCACGAACTTCCGGCGCTACGACAACCGCGAGGAGGCCCTACCCGTCGACCAGCACCAGGTGATCGCCCTCGTCGCCCCTCGCGCCATCGCGGTGGGCAGCGCGTTCGAAGACACTTGGGCTGATCCGGTCGGGGAAAAGCTGGCCCTCACGGGCGCCCAACCCGTCTTCGCCCTGTTCGGCATCCCGCCGCTCGACGCGCCCGCGACCGAACGTGACCGCCGCCTGCACTACCATGTGCGCAATGGTGAACACGACATCATCCTGTCCGACTGGCAGGAATATGTTGCCTTCGCCGATGTCGTCTTCGGCCAGGCCGCGCGCTGACCCCCTTCCATGAAACCCAAATACCCGAAATCCATCCAGTTCCCGATCCTGCGCGCCTCGCTGACGGTGCTTTGTCTCCTTGCGCTCCCGACTGCGCGTGCCGCCGGCGAAACGCCCGCGCCGTTCAAAGTGGCCGTGCTGAAACTCATTCCCGTGCCCGGCGACAAGGCCGGCAACTACGCGCGGTTCGAACAATTCGCCCGCGAGGCGGCCAGCGGCGGCGCGAAGCTCCTTGTCACCTCGGAATGTTACCTCGACGGCTATCTAGGCCATAAAAAGATGCACCCGGAGATGACCCTAGAAAAACTGGCCGCCATCGCGGAACCGCTGGACGGGGCCTATGTGCAGCGGGCCGCGGCGCTCGCGCGGGAACTTTCGGTCCATCTCGTGTTCTGCTTCTCGGAGAAGCGCGGCGCCAAGGTGTTCAACACCGCGGCGCTCATCACGCCCGAGGGCCGCGTGGCCGGCACCTACTCGAAGTCGCACACCGGCAGGGTCGAATGGTATGAACCCGGCCGGGAGTTCCCGGTCTTCGAAACCGCGCTGGGGAAGATCGGCCTGCTGATCTGCTTCGACCGCCAGTTTCCCGAGACCAGCCGGACCCTCGCGCTGAAGGGGGCGGAGCTGATCGTCATCCCGGCGCACAGCCCCGTGGTGGACCGCATCAACGAGGATGTGATGATGCGCGTGCGCGCCTTTGAGAACAACGCCTACGTCGTGCTGGCCAACCCCTTCAACGCCCTCGTCTCCAATCCCGAGGGCGAGATCATCGCCCAGAACACGGTGCGCGAGGAGCAAGGCGTGCTGTATGCGCCGATCGACCTCGCTACGCGCGATGATCACCGCGGCGCACTCGCCGACCGCCAGCCGGAAATCTACGGCGAACTCACGAAAACCAAATGACACCGGGCATGCCACCTCTCCGCAGACTCGCCTCCCTCCTCTCACCGACGGCCGGCCTCCTCGTCATCGTCCTACTCGGCGCCGCGCCGTTGGCCGGGGCGGCGGACGGGAAGAGTCCCTTCACCGTGGCAAGCCTGAAGCTGATTCCGAAAGCCGGGGACAATGCAGGCAACTACGCGAAGTTTGAGCGGCTCGCCCGGCAGGCCGCTGCGACCGGCGCCAAACTCCTGGTAACCTCCGAATGCTATCTGGACGGTTACATCGGCAACACGAAGCGGAATCCCGGCACGACGCGCGAATCGTTCCTCGCGGCGGCCGAGACGCTCGACGGCCCGCACATGCGCAAGGCGACCGCCCTCGCCCGGGAGCTGTCGGTTTACCTCGTATTCAACTTCTCAGAACGGCGCGGGGACCGGGTCTACACCACCGCCGCGTTCATCACACCCGAGGGCCGCATTGCCGGCACTTATTCCAAGTCGCACATCGAGGCGACCGAGCTTTATTCACCCGGCACGGAGTTTTCCGTCTTCGACACCGCGCTGGGAAAAATCGGCCTGCTGATTTGTTACGACCGTCAGTTGCCGGAAACCAGCCGCCTGCTGACGCTGCAGGGGGCCGAGATCATCGTGGTCCCCGCCCACAGCGAGCAGGTCGACCTCATCAACGAGGACCTCATGATGCGCGTCCGGGCCTATGAGAACAATGTGTTCACCGTGTTCAACAGCCCGTTCAACTCGCTGCCGCCGACCCGGCGGGCGAAGTCATCGCCCACAGCAACGGGCACCTGGAAGAAGGCATCGTCTATGCCCCCATCGACCTGAACTGGCGGAATCCAGACGGAGGCCCGATCGGCCGGCGACATCCCGAACTCTATCGCGATCTGGTGAAGGAGCGTTAACCCATTACCGCCCGTATTTTCATGTATTTCAGGCTTCCTCTCTGAAGCCCGCCGTTCTTCCGTGACGGAGCAGCCGGCCCCTGCGGCGAACCCGTCCACCGTCTTGGTCCCCAATCCCACCGTCATGCCATTCCATTTGAAAAGATCGCTGGCAGTCTCCGCCATCTGGCTGACGGGGTTGCTCCCGGCCGGGTCCGCGGCCACGGGTGATTTCGTCGTCGCCACGCTGAAGGTCATGCCCGCCATCGGGGACCGGGAGGCGAATTACGCGCTGTTCGAGAAACTCACCCGTCAGGCCGCCAGCGCCGGCGCGAATCTGGTCGTCACACCCGAGTGTTACCTCGACGGTTACATGGGCAGCCCCGTGTTCCGCCCAGGCATGACGCGCGCGAAGATGCTGACGGACCACACCGAGACGATTGAGGGGCCGGTGCTGCGCAAGGTCGGCTCGCTCGCACGTGAGCTGAAGGTGCATATCCTCTTTGGGTTTTCGGAACGGCGCGGGGAAGGCTTGTTCAACACCATGGCCTACTTCACACTGGAGGGCACCTTGGGCGGTCGCTACTCGAAGTCCCACCCCCTGCCGAGCGAACTTTACGACGCCGGCGGCGAACTGCCGGTCTTCGACACCACGCTGGGGCGCATGGGTGTCCTGATCTGCTTTGATCGCCAGCCCCCGGAGAACGCCCGCGTCCTTGCGCTCAAGGGCGCGCAATTCATCGTCGTCCCGGCCTATGGGAAAAAACGCATGCCCATGGACGAGGACATCATGATGCAGACCCGCGCGCACGAAAACGGCATCTACGTGATCTACGCCAGTCCGCACAATGCCTTCGTCGTCGGACCTGACGGGGTGATCTCAGCCCAGGCGCATGGTGAGGACGACGCCCTGATGTTCGGCCGGGTTGTGCTCGATGAGCGCATCAACGACCGCAGCTCGTTCCGGGTGCGGCACCCCGAACTTTATGGCCGCTTGCTCGAACCTCCCGTCCGGAAGGAATAAAACCCTGATGAGAACCCACATCCTCCTGCCTCTCCTGCTCGCAACCGCGCTGACCGCCCGGCCGGCCGAGCCGGTGCCCCCACCCGGCCCCTTCCTGCGCGTTGCCACCGTGCAGTTGCGCTCGGAGCCGGACATCCGCGCCAACGTCGCCAAGATCAAACAGCACCTCACGGACTGCGCGGCCCGACAGGTGCAGATCGTGGCGTTTCCCGAATGCGCCGTCTCCGGATATTTCGGCACCTACATCTCCACGCTGACCGACGCCGAAATTGCCGCGGCCGCCCGCGAGATCGCCGCGGCCTGCCGCGAGAACAAGATCGCGGCCATTGTCGGCACGCCCGAGCGGCGCGACGGCAAGATGTTCAACACCGCGCTCATCATCAACGCCAGCGGCGAGATCATCGCGCGCTACGACAAGGCCCAGCCGGTCGGCCAGGACCGCGCCTGGCACTGCCTGCCGGGCTCCGCCCCCTCCCCGGTGTTCACCGTCGGCTCGGCCCGGGCCTCGGTCATCATCTGCCACGACAACCGCTTTCCCGAGCTGGCCCGCCTGCCGGTGCTCGCCGGTTCCCGCGTGATTTTCTATATCTCGTCTGAGGCCGTTCTCGCCAAGGAACAGAAGATGGGGCCCTATCGCGCCCAGGCGCAGGCCATCGCGGTGGAGAACCGGGTCTACTTGGTCCACGCCAATCCGCCGGCCAACGACGTAAACTCCGGCTCCCACGGCCAGAGCCGTGTGATCGACACCGACGGCAACATCATCCAAGAGGCCGGGATCTTCAAGGAAGAGGTCCTCGTCGCCGACCTCGATCTGTCGAAGGCCACTGCGGAGTTCGCGCTCGAGGCCCTTAACGGCCCACTCGGCGACTGGTGGCGCGAAGGCCTGAAGCGGGTTCCGGTGTTGCCATGATGGCATTCCGGTCCGCCGCATCGGCCGGGCCTGTTTCTCCTTATTTAACCTTCCCATTCCGGGCGCGCAGGCGTTCCGTGACAGGGTTACCATGAAACCAATCCGCCCCGCCCTGCTGTTCGCCGTTCTGGCCGGTTCGTTGCTCCTCCGCGCCGATCCTGAGGAAAAAACCGCCGCCTGGAATGAGGCCCCGACCGGCTTCCTATGGGACCAGCTCGGACCGCGCAATACCGTGGTCGACACGTCCGTTTACGCCGCGATGCATCACGTCAGTCCGGGTGGTTCGGACGAAAAAGGCGACGGTTCCCGCGCGCACCCCTGGCGCTCGATTCATCGCGCGCTGGCGGACGCGGCCGGCGCCGGCCGCACCGCGGTGTTCATCGCCGCCGGTCTTTACCGGGAGGACACCCTCATCATGCGGACGCGGACCGACCTCTTCGGCGGCTTCGAACCCGGCTCCTGGCAGCGCGACATCTTCCGGCACCAGACCATCCTGAGCGGCGGCGGAAAGTCCCGCGTGCTCCTCGGGGTCGACGACGCCCGGCTCGACGGCTGCATCGTCGAGGACGGAGCCGTCCGCGGCCACGGTGGCGGCATCCTGTGCGACGGTGTTTCGCCCGTCCTCACCAACAATGTCTTCCGCCGCAACCGGACGCTCGAGCCGGAGGACTTTCCCCACGACACGGCGCGGCGACGCGTGCGCGGGCACGACGGCGGCGCCGTCGGCCTGCTCAATTCCGCCAACCCAGCCATCCGGAACAATCTCTTCCATGACAACGAAACCGGCATCGGCTACGGCGGGGCGATCGGGGCCAGCCACGACTGCATCCCGGTCATTGCGCACAATGTCTTCTGGGGCAACCGGGCCGGGGTGGCCGACCGGAAGGACACGCGCTCCGGCAACGGCGGCGCCATCGGGCTGCTCTACAGCTGCCGGCCCGCGATCCTGCACAATCTTTTTGCCGCGAACGAATCGCGCGGCGTCAGCGACGGTGGCGCCTTGTTCATGGAATACTTCTGCTGGCCCGAGGTGCAGAACAACGCGTTCGTGCATAATCTCTCGGCCGACGACGGCGGTGGCATCGACCACCAGAAATTCAGCTACCCGAAGCTCCGGGCCAATCTTTTCTATGGCAACCGGGCGAAGAAGTCCGGCGGCGGCGCCCACATGGACGATTCGGCGGCGGAGATGGAGAACAACCTCTTCGCCTACAACCACGCCGATCGCGAAGGCGGCGGCATCGGCGGCACCCACGGCTGGGTGCACGCGGTGAACAACACCATCGTGCACAACGACGCCGGTCGCGACGGCGGCGGCATCCAGCTCAGCAACGTCAAGAATCCCTTCCTGCGCCCCTCCATCCTCCGCAACAACCTGATCGCCCTGAACCAACCCGAGCAGGTCGTGCTCCCGAACGATGCCGATACGGCCTACAACCTCATGCACCCGGGCGGCTACGTGCCCGGCTACTACAACAAGGACAGCTCGCCGGGTTTCCGGGACGACGGCCGCCAGTTTACCGTCCGCGCAGCCCGGCCCGATCACGCCGGCTTCGTCACCACGCTGACTGTCGCGGAACCCTTGGAGGAAGGGACGCTCGCGGGACGCATCGTGCGCCTCGGCGAGTTCTGGTCCATGGTGCGCGCCAACACCGCCGGCGACATCACCCTGTGGGGCCCTCCCCCACCGCCCGACGCCACCACCCTGGAGATTCTCCCGACCTTCCATCTCGCGGCCAACTCGGACGCGATCAACGCCGGTGCTTATCCGGACTTCCCGCCGCGGGACATCGACAACGAGCCCCGGCTATTCCCCGCGATTGATATCGGGGCGGACGAGTATCACGACGCGCCCGCCGGGCCGAAATGACATCAATCCGCCGCCCGCTGCATGGCCGCCCCCGACGCACCACTCGCCTCCTTCATCGCCGGCCAATGGCTGCCGGCGGACGACGCCCGCCTCGTCACCCACGCTAATCCCGGACGCGTTTCCGCCACCGCCTGCCGCTGGTGCGCGGCCACGCCGGAGCATGCCCGCGCCTAGCCCGGCCGCACGGTAACCTTCCCGCAATCCGCCTCACGCCCCCTGCGCCATGGACTCGATCCTGAAAGACATCCGCCACGCGGTCCGCCAGCTGTTTCACAACCCGGCGTTTGCTGCCACCGCCCTCATCACCCTCGCACTGGGCATCGGCGCGGTGACCACGGTGTTCAGCGTCATCCGCACCGCCGTACTGCAGCCGGCGCCCTATCCCGAGCCGGACCGGCTTGTCATGATCTGGTCGCAGAACCTGCCGGCAGGCGTTCCCCAGACCGGCACCGGCTATGCCAACGTGGTCGACTGGCGCGCCCGCAACCGCTCGTTCACGGAAATCGCGGTCTTCGACGGCACCGCCGTGGTGGCGACCGAGCCCGGCGGGCAGGCGCGCCGCGCCAACGCCGTGTTGGCCGAGTCACAACTCTTCACCGTGCTCGGGCTCAACCCGGTCCTCGGCCGCGTCCCGACGGTGGCGGAGACGGAGCGCCGCGAGGCGCTGGCCGTCATCAGCTATGAGGCCTGGCAGCGGCTTGGCGGACGCGATGATGTCCTCGGCCGCCGACTCGAGATCGACGGCAATCTCTTCACCATCTGCGGCGTCGCGCCCGCCGGCTTTGATTTTCTTTATCCCGGCACCGAGCTGTGGTTGCCGCTCAGTTTCGCGCGCGCCTGGGACACCGAGCGGCTGAACCGCGGCACGGAGTCGCTGCGCGTCATCGGCCGGCTCGCCCCGGGGGCGACGCTCGCGGCTGCGCAGGCCGAGATGCGTGGGCTCGCCGGCGCGCTGGAACAGGAACATCCCGCGGAGAACCGCGGCGTCAGCGCGGACCTCGTGCCGCTGTCGCGCCAGATCGCTGGCCCGCGACTGCGGCTGGCGCTGACCCTGCTGGCCGGCGCGGTGGCGGCGCTTCTACTCATCGCCTGCAGCAACGTGGCCAACCTGCTCCTCGTCCGCGGCCTGGCCCGGCAGCGTGAGTTCGCCGTGCGCCTCTCCCTCGGCGCCACCCGCGGCCGGTTGGTCGCGCAGATTCTCACCGAGAACCTCGTGCTCGGGTTGCTGGCCGCTGCGCTCGGCGCCGGTCTGGCGTGGTTGGCGCTGCCCCTCGTCCGCGCCTTCAGCCCCGCCGACATCCCGCACCTCGCCCGGCTGCAACTCGACGCCCCGCTGCTGGCCGTTTCCACCGTCGTCTCGCTGGTCTGCACCGTGGTCGCCGGGCTCGCGCCGGCCCTCAACGCCACGCGTAGCGACCCGCTCGCGATGCTGCGCGACGGCGGGCGCGGCACAACCGAAGGTCGCAGTGGCCGCCGCGTCCGTGCGGGGCTCGTGATGCTGGAGTTTGCGCTGGCCGCGGGACTGCTGGCCGGGGCGGGTCTGTTCATCACCAGCTTTACCCGACTGCTCGCCGTCGATCCGGGTTTCCAGCCCGAGGGCGTGCTGGTCGCCAGCTCGCGCTACCCCCTGCCCCGCCCACTGACTGAAGTCGCTCCGTATTTCCAAAGGCTGCAGGAGCGGATCGGCGCGCTGCCCGGCGTGCTCTCGACGGCCGTGACCGAGGATGTCCTGCTGGGCAGCAAGCGCGAACAAACCCTCCTCATCGAGGAGGCGGGCGCGTCAGCGCCCGTCGCGTTCAAGCTGCCGACCGGCTTCGACTCCGTCACCCCCGGCTTCTTCGAGACCCTCGGCATCGCACTGCGCCGGGGCCGGCGGTTTGACGAACACGATCGCGCCGACGGACAGCGGGTGGTCATCATCAACGAACATCTCGCGCAAATACTCTGGTCCGGACAGGACCCGGTCGGCCGCCGCCTGCGGACCGGCTCCGACAGCCCGTGGATGACGGTGGTCGGTGTGGTCGCCGACACCCGCCGGCAGGGACTCGACCGCGCGCCCATCGCCCAACTTTTCCGACCGTTCGCGCAGCAACCGTCCCGCGGCTTCGCGCTCGTGGTCCGCACGGCCGGCGACCCCGCGGCGCTGACCGCGACGGTGCGAAACGTCGCTCAGGAGATAGATCGCGGCGTGCCGGAGTTCAGCATCACGACCCTTGAGGGGGCCATGCAGCGCCAGACGGCGCCACAGCGATTCAACACGACCTTGCTCGGCGCTTTAGCGGCGCTGGCGCTGGTGCTGGCCAGCGTCGGCATCTACGGCCTCATGCATTACTCGGTCGCACGCCGTACGCACGAGATCGGCGTGCGCATGGCGCTCGGCGCGGATCCCGTCGGCGTGCGTCGGATGATTGTGCGTGAGGGGCTGGGCCTGGCCGTGGCCGGAATCGGTTTGGGATTAATCGCCGCTTTCGCCGGTCTGGGTGGCATCTCAAGCCTCCTGTTTGAGGTCAACGCCCGCAATCCCTGGATCTACGCGGCCGCGGCCGGCGTGCTCCTGTTCGTCGCTTTTCTGGCCAGCTACCTGCCCGCCCTGCGCGCGAGCCGGATCGACCCCAGCATCTCGCTGCGCTCCGAGTGACGGCCGGCCGCGCTTCAGCGACTGATCACGGCAGGCTGTGCCCGTAGCGCGGTCATCGCCTCGAGGTAAACCCGGCGCAGAGACTCGCGTTCGGCCGGGTCGCGAAACGACCCGAGTTCGTCCACGCTCCTGAGCGCCGCGTCCAGCCGCGCGAGCAATTGGGCCACGGCGGCGGGATCGGCAGCGGATCGGCCGGCGACGGTGACATAGACCGGACTGGTGTGCGCGAAAATCGCCTTGCCGAGAATATTGACCCCGCGCCCGGTGTAGCGGGAGCGGATCGAGTAGGGCATTTCGGGTGCCACGCGCAGGGCCAGCCAGCCCGGCTCCGTGACCTCCAGGGAAAAATCAATCTCCGCCGCATAATGCCGGCCGGCGGGACGGCAGGCGGCTTCCTGCACCACCCGGCCATTGTGAACCACCTGCAGGCGGATGAAGTCGGACCGGCCGAGCGCGCGCCCGCGGATCCGCAACGTGCCCGGCGGGGTGACGGCGATGGTGCTGCCGGGCGCGGTGCCCTGCACGCTGAACTCGAGCAATGGTTCGTTCGTGATGTAGGTGCGGCCGGCCGTCAATTCGCGCAGAAAACCCGCGTGATCGAGCGGCTGCGGCGAAGCGACATAAACCCGCGCAAAGTCCCAGACCCCCCAGTCCGTGCCGGCGGAGAACGGCACCCGCAGGCCGGCGTTGAGCAGCGGGTAATGCACGGTCTCGAAGGTGCCCTCACTGCCCCCGTCATAGATATTCTGGGCGTGCAACGCGCCGCTGAACCAGCTCGGAATCCATTCCAGGCCGAAGGAGCCGTGACACCAGACCACGGCACCCGCGCGCTCCTGCGTGACCCGCATCGCCGTTCGCAACGGCACGCCGTCGCTCGCGGCCGGGTCAGGGCCGAGACCGGGTCCGACACTCGCCGCCAGGTCAGACCAGAACCGGCCAAGCAGTAGCACGTGACCGTAGGTCATGGCGACGCGCGAATTGTCCTGCGTATAGACCGGCCCGCCGGTTGTCGCCGGCGGGCCGGCCGTGGGCGGCCCGGTCTGGATGCGGACCCCGCCGTGCCGGTGCTCGAGGCCGCCGGCTAACCGGGCCGGTCCGCGAGAAAGCTCGGCCAGGTCGGACTCCGTGTAGTCGTTGGACAGGATCTCGTTCGCCCCTTGCTGGTAGAGGTGCGTGACATAGACTAGGTCGAGCCGGTCGGAGGCGCCGATGGTGCCAAGGTAGTCGTCGGCCTCGCGCCGGGACTTGAGATCAATGCCCATCTTGAGGTGCGAGCGCAGCAGCAGGTGGAGGTGGGTGTTCACCGCCTGCCATCCGCCAGCCTGCAAATCATGGAAGCGCTCCGGCGCCAGGGTCAGGCTGATCGCGCCGCCCGGCAGACACTCCACCTCCTTGACTGCGATGAGGGTGTCGATGCCGCACGTCGCCTCGATAAGGTGCCGTCCCGGCGGCAGCGCGAGCGTCGCTTCCGCCGGCATCGAGAACCAGCCGGCGGGCCGCTCGAACAATCCAGCCAGCTGGAGCGGAGTCGCGCTCTCGGCGCAAGGGGTCACCCGGATCAGGCCTGCCACCGGGGCCTGCGTTGCCGCATCACGCAGCAACAGGCGCACGTGAGCGTGATTCCCGACCGGGCCGGCCACGGTCACGGAACCGTCCGCCATCCTCACTTCTTCCGGCCGCAACGGCGCGGTGTCATGATGCGCTTGCAACCCGGCACCCGCCGCCAGGCCGGACAGGAGGGCGAGGCCGCCGCGAAAGACGCGATGGGGGAGACTCGTCATGTTCTTTAGCGCACCCTCACCCCATCGCGAAATTCGTGCGTGGCGGTGAGCCGGCCTGCGGCATCCCATTCGCGCGCCGGTCCGTCGCACCGCAGGCCGCGCCAGGTGGACTCATGCCGCTTGGCGCCGCTTGACCAATACTGCGTCCACACGTTCGTGCCGCCGGCCAGGTGCTCGCGCTGCCAGACGACCCGGCCCCGTTCGTCCCAATGGGTTTCGTCGCCAGTTTTCACGCCGTCCGCCCAGTCGGCCTCATATTCCTTCTGCCCGGAAGAATACCAGTGGTTCTCGGGACCGTGCAGCAGCAGGCGACCGCTGGCGTCGGGCCGCACGCCCCACCCAGCCTTGCGCGAACCGTCGGGATGATTCTCCCGGGAAGTCTGCACCGGAGCGTCGGCGCGGATGGCCGGAGCGTCCGCGGGTTTTCCGGCCGAGGGATCGAGGATCCAAGCCTCGTTGAACTCCCAATGCTGCGGCGGCTGCGTGCTGCTGTTGAGCAGGTGGATGAGTCCGTTGGGGCCTTGCGCGGCGATGCAATAGCCGAGCGTGAACTGCGACGACAGGACCTCGGTCTCCGAGAGGTAGAAATCGTGCGCGATCGTCACGCGCCGCACCGGCCGCTCGTCCTCGCCGCCATGCGTGAAGACCTTGCCCTGCTGGCCCAGCGCGGTGGCGTCGGTCGGCCGTTCGTTGCCCATCGTGAAGCTCCCCGCCCGGATCAGGATAATCCGGATGCCGTTCGGCGTCACATAGCTCTCGGGTAGATCCGCCGCGCCGAGCGGCGCGAGATGGCCGGCCAGGAGTAAAACCCCGGCCCAACGGGCGAACTCCCCTGCCCTGCGTATTAAACCGGGCTTCATGATCAGCCCCCCTTCAGTTCGCTCACCTTCACCTCACGCCGGAAGACCGGCGCGCCATCGCCGTTGATGATTTCCACCACGGCCCGGGATTCGGGCCCGGCGGGGTCGAAGGTGATGAAGCCGAACGCGGGACCGGCGAGGTATTCAAAGACCGGGCGGCCGGAGCCCTCCGTGCCTTTCTCGTTGGTCAGCCAGCCGCTCTCGATCTCCAGCAGCGGATAGCCCCGGGACCGCGGGTTGATGCGCACGTCGTTGCGGTGCCGGTCGCTGGAAAGCAGGATGACCCCGCTGATGTTGTGCTCGGCGAGGAAGTCGTATATCTCCGCGCGCTCCTCCCGGAAGCCCGACCAGATGTCCTTGGCGTAGACGATCCCACCGGCCGGGTCGGTCTCGATCTTGGCCTCGTCGGACCAGGCCACGGGCGAGACGAGCAGCTTGAAGGGCGCCGTCGATCTCCGCAGCGCGTCAAGCAGCCACGCTTTCTGCACCGGCCCAAGCATCGAGGGGTTGGGCTGGAGAAAATTTTCCCGATAATACCGTCCGTCGAGCATGAAGCACTCGACGGGCCCGGCCCGGAAGCTGTGCCACAGGCCCGGCCGGGCTGGCGGGGCGCCGTGGGCCGGGTTGTTCCAGTTGCGCCGGAACAGCTCAAGGTGTTCCACCTTCCAGCGCGGCTTGTCGGGATAGGGCCCGAGGAAAACATCGTCGATGCCCGCGTCGTGGTCATCCCATATCGCATACGTGGGCACGCCGGCCGTCAGGCGGCGGAACTCCGGCCGCGACTGCCGCTGGTGGTAGGTGTAGTCATGCACCGGGCCGACCGCCTCGGGCAGGTCGAGGTAGACGTTGTCGCCGAGGATCAGGAACGCATCCGGCCGGCGCAGGCGAATCGTGTCCCAGATGCGTTCGTTGGCCGGGAAAAACTTGGCGCAGCCGCCGAAGGCGATCCGCACGGTCTGGCCGGATTCCTCGGCCGGAAACGTCCGGAAGACCTGGAACTCCCCGCGCGGCACCGCCTGGCCGTCGATCCGGAGCTGGTAGGCATACTGCGTGGCGGGCGCCAAGCCGGCCACCGTCACCACTCCCGTGAAATCAGCTGCGTCGCTCGTGCGCCCGGTCGCGCGGGCATCCGGCCGGTCAAAATCACCGCGGGCGCTGACCCGCACCTCGACGTCCGACTCGGCCAGGGTGCGCAGCCAGAAGCGCGCGCCGTGCGGCGTGACCGCGCCCAACAACGGCCCGTGCAGCAGGCCCGATGACCCGCGCGCCACCTGCTGCCAGCATGGCGTCCCGTGCAGCCGCTGCATCAGCGGACTGCGATCGGCCAGCAGCCGCTCCGCCGGCAGGCCGAGCGACAGCGCCGAACCCAGGAGGCGGTCCGCCTCCTCCAGCCGCCCCTGCTGCCCCCGCGCGAGGGCGAGCACGTAGAGCGATTCCACGTCCGTGGCATCGGCGGCCAGCCGCTGTTCGCACAACGCGACGGCCTCGGCCACGTGGCCCTCGACCAGCAGCAGGTATTGCGGCTGCCCGATGCGCGGCGGCTTCTCGTCGAAGAACCGCCGGTTCCAGGGATTCTCACTGCCGAAATAGGGTAACGATTCACCCGGCCGCCACGCTTCGGGCGGCGCGTATTGCGGCTGGGTGCCGCGGTCAGCGCGGAGATTGGTGGTGCTGAGCGCCAGCGCGAGTAACACCACACGGCAACCCGACTGGAAAAAAGAGCGGAGGTTTGATTGCATGATCAAAATTCCCGGGCAGTCGCCAGCGCCGCCGCGTGCGCGGCGAGCGTTTCTCCGGCAGACAAAATCCGCCGGATTTCCGCCGTCGTGGCGGTGGTGAAATCCGCATCTACCGGCTGCGCGGAGAATTTGCCCGTGGCGAGAGGACTAGCCGCATCGCGCTCCTTCACCTTGGCCGCGAGTCGGAGGAAGCGCGTCTCCCACTCGATCTTCGGCATCACCGTCTGGTAACGGCGGGTCGGCTCCAAGTCGGTCGCCCACGTCTCGCCGCCACCGTCAGCCTTTCGGCGGGTGATCCGGAAGCCCGACCACTCCGGCGGTTCGCGCTGCACAGTGACCAGGGCGTTCACGTAGGCGGCAACTTCGACGCCGGTGAGCTCGACGATCACGTTCTCGTGTCCGCGATGGCCACCGGTCTTGAAGACCGCGTTCACATCCACGCGGCCAGCGGGCAGCGTATCGCGAATAACCTGATAAGGATGGCAGAAACCAATATCCGCCGCCGCCGCACGACGCAGGCCGTTGGCGGCAATGCGTGCGACGGAAAACCCGTCGAGCACCGCCGGGTTGTCGCAGACAAATTCCGCCGCCTCGGGCGCCAGCGCCCGTTCGCGCTCCTGCACCCAAGCGAGCATCGCGGCGTCGACCGGGATCGCGCTGTGATCCATCGCAACCAACCGGCCGTCGTGCCGGACGATTTTCCGTGTCGCGGGATCGAACTCCAGCTCCAGCCGTCCGACCCAGCGGGAGTAACTGCCCGCCTGCACGATGATGGCGCCGGTTTCCGGAACCACGAACGGCTTCGCCAGCGCCTCGTGGGAATGTCCGCTCACGAACACCTGCACTGCCGGCGCCGCCTGCGACCACTGCGCGCATTGCTTCACGGTCTCGTGACACACCGCCACGACCAGCGCGGCACCCTCGGCTTTCAAGCGGTCGGCCTCCTTCGCGAGGGCCCGGCCGGACGCGGCGAAGTCGAGGCCGCCCTGCTCCGGCTTGCGGGGCACGATCATCCCGATCACGCCGATCTTCACCCCGCCTCTTTCGACGATCCGGGAGCCGGTGAATTCCGGCGTGCCGTCGGGCCGCACGATGTTCAGGCAGAGCAGTCCCTGCCCGAGCGCCTGTTCGTAACCATGGATCTGCGCTAGGGCCAGGTCGTCGAAATCGTGGTTGCCCACCGCGACGCCGTCGTAGCCGATGCGCCGCATTGCTTCGTAGGTCATGACCCCGTGCGTGCGGAAAGCCACTAGGTCGCCCTTCTCCGTCACGTCTCCCGCATCGAACAGCAGCACGGCCGGTTCCTCCGCCCGGACGGAACGCACATAACCCGAGACGTAGGGCAGACCACCCGTGCCGGAGTCGCCCGCGCGTACATGGTCGTGCCCGTCGTTGGTGTGGAGAATCAACAGCCGCGACGTGGCCGGGAAGGCGGTGGTCGCCAGCAGGATTGCGGCGAAAACGGATATCCAATGCCGGAAAGCAGGGAGAATTTTTCTCATGGGTAAGGGCGGACCGAGGGGGAAATCTGAGCCGGGCGGGTGTAATTTCATCACCCGGTCCGCGCCCCTCAGGCAAGGATGCAATAGGCTGAAATAAGCCCGGGGCGCCGCGGGGTATTTCATGCTATTGCATTCTTGATTTGTGCAAAACGAGAGCTCGACTTAGGCTCATGATCTGTCGTCACCCCACCCAGGGCCAGAAGCTCGATGTAGCCGGCCTCAATGAAATCACGGTCCTCATCGACCGCTCGGAAACCGAACTGACCGAGGTCGCCATGAATTCGTGGTCCCCCGGCCTGGACGGCCCGCCACACGCGCACGACCAGAAGGAGCAGAATTTCCTCGTCACCTCCGGCCGCGGCGAAGTGGTCATCGGGGCCGACCGTTTCCCGGCCGCACCGGGCGATCTTTTCTATGTGCCGGCCGGCGTGGTCCACCAGACCATCAACCTCAACAAGGACCAGCGGCTCGTGTATTTCCTGTTCAACGCCTTTCTTGATGCCGGCAAGGAAGGACATGCGTCCTTTGCGGACCATATCGCCAAGGTGAAACATGTGCGCCGCCAGCAGGCGGACGAACAAAAGGCCGGCGTGCCCGGCGGCACCGCGCCCGGGACGCGGCGCCGGGGCGCCAAGTCCGTCCTGCCCGGCCCGGGGCCGGCCGCGACCACCCTCATCAAGCGGTCCGAGACCACGCGGTGTGAAGCCCTGGCCTGGCACCTCGCCGCCGGCAGCGGCGCCACCATCCCGGCCGACGCCCACAAGGAACAGACCCTGTTCGTCCACTCCGGCACTGGCACCATCCAGATCGGCACCGAGCGCGCCGAGGTCAAGGCGCACCACACGCTGCTGGTGCCGCGCGGCACCGCCGGCGCACTCGCCGCCGGCGCCGAAGGCCTGCAGGTCGTGTCTTTCGGCACGGTTATCACACCCTGACCTATCGCACGTGAAGGCCGTCCTTCTCCTGGCCGTCCTCGCCGCGGCGCTCGCCACCGGCGAGGCCGCGGACCAGCCGCCCGGCCGGATCGACGCCGGCGACTATCTGGCCGGGCTGGTTTACCAACCGGCGGAAGTGGACCAATGGTTGGCGGGGCGGGCGTTTCCGTTCTGCCGGTATGACGCCGGACTCGGCTGGCTCGTGCAGCCGATGCGGCGCCGCGACGGCCTGGGCGGCTCCATCGCCACCTACCACTACGACGGACCGGAGGGAGCCCGGCGCCTGATCCACGCCGCGGACCAACCCGGACGCATCAACACGTTTGGCGACAGCTTCACCCAGTGCGACCAGGTCAGTGACGGCGAGACTTGGCAGGAACAACTGGCCGCGCACCTCGGCGAACCGGTGCGCAACTACGGCGTCGGCGGCTATTCGGTCTACCAGGCGTATCTCCGGATGCGACGCGTGGAGCGCGCCCTGCCCTCCCGCCTGATCGTTCTCAACATCTACGAGGACGACCACTACCGGAATCTCGACGCGTGGCGGAACATCCGCGTGTCCAAGCATCCGCTGTTCATCGAGCCGACCCTGCCGCACCTGCGCGTGGACCTGGCGACCGGCACCTGCACGGAAATGCCGAATCCCTGTCCGACACCTGAATCCGTGCGCCATCTGGCCGACCCCGCGTGGGTTTATGAGCGGTTCAAGGACGACTTCGTCCTGCAGATCATGCTGGCCCACCGCAATGCGGCGCGCCAGACCGCCGCGGCGGCGGCCCCCGGGGTCATCGGCATCGACACCCGCGTGGACGAGGGGCAGAGGATTTCCGCCGAGGCCGAAGCGCGGCACACCCGCGCCGCCTTGATCGCCTCGATGCATGTCGTCGGCTTGGTGGAGGAATTTGCGCGGCAGGAAGGACGGCAGGTGCTCTACGTGCTCTCCTACCGCGACCGGACCGTCGTCCGCCACCTGCAGGGAGGCGAACGCTTCGAACGGGAATTCGTCGATTTCCTGCAGAAGCGAAAACTAAACGTCGTCGATCTTTTGGCCGCCCACGCGGCGGACTTCAAGGGCTCGTCACTGTCACCGGCGGACTACGTCGCCCGCCACTACATCGGGCATTACAACCCCACCGGCAACTTCTTCACCGCCCAAGCCATCAAGGACCGGGTCGTGCAACTGCTCGATCCCGCCCCGCCGGCCTATCGCCTGAAAGCGCAGGATTATTGGGAGAAGAAATAGTCTTAGCGGGAACAATTCAGTTGGCCCGCGAATCTCGCGAATGGTCACGAATGGGAAACGCCAGAGTGAGCCCGATCAATGCTCGGTGAGCGACGTAGCGTGGTAACCTTCCGACGATACAGGCTTGGATAATTCGCGTCGATTAGCGTGATTAGCGGGCGGTCCATTGCATCGTTCCGGCTTAGACCCACGTCCTGTAATGCCCAGACATTGGCTGGTCGAACCGGACGCAAGGCGCGGATTGCCGACCGGGTCATGGCGACCAGATCGTGGCCGCGAGGTGATTCTCGATGTGATCCTTCGTGGCGTAGTAATAGACCGTGACGATCTTCCCGTCGCGGCGGACGACGCTCCGACAATAACCAATGTCCCAAGTGCGGGCGTCGTCGCGCAGGACGAGTTCCGGCCCCCACGTAATGCCGTTGTCACCGCTCACCCGCGCGCGGATGCCATAGGGATTGGAGCGAATGCCGTAGGCTGCGGCCAGCCGGCCATCGGGCAGCTTGACCAGGCTCGGCGGGTTCCCGTTGTGGCCGGTGTGATCGGTATGCGCGATGCGCGCGGCGTGGGTCCAGGTATCGCCGTCGTCGCGCGAGGTGAAGGCGTCGATCCAGTTCAGGTCGTTGCGGAAGCTGGATTTCAAGTCGTAACGGCGGCGCAGGAGCGTCACGAGCGTCCCGTCGGCCGCGCGGACGGTGGCGGGCATGACGGCGCGCACCACGGGCGGCTCGGCGCCGGCCATCCAGCCAAGGAACTTGAAGGTCTTGCCGCCGTCGCGTGTACGCACGGCAAAGGCCCGGTCGGGGATGCCGGATTGCACCTGCTCGTCGCGCACGGAAAGGAACAGGGTGCAGTCGGCGGCGCTGTTCACGACGTAGTCGGTGCGCGAGGTGAGCTTGTCGCCCAGCTTGAAATCCGGGAAGGCGAACGGCCCGCGCCAGGTCCGGGCCCGGTCGTAGGAATAATAGAAGTTCCCGTCGGTCACCCGCAGGGCAAAGTCCGGATGGGTGAAGTTGATGGGCTCGGGCACGGACTGCGCGTCGCCCTTGGGCAGGGCGAACGGCTCGGGCCGCCAGGTCACGCCGCCGTCGAGACTGCGGGCGATCATCGTCTCGGTGCCGCGGTTACGATCATAGGAGTGGTCGTCGGAAGTGGACTTGAACCAGCCGCGCGTAAAGCCCACGGCGATCTCGTCACCCCAGGACCAGATGCCGTTGTTGGCCGGCCAGCCGGCGAAGCGGCCTGCTTCGTGGTAAACGATGCCGTGCTGGACCGCCGAGGCCTGTGGAGTGGCAGGCAGGACCGTGGGCAGCATCGCGGCGGCAAAGAGGAGTGCGGTGGAAATTTTCATTTGCAGATGCAGGGTCAGTTGGCCAGCGGCGTCCAGATCGTGGCCTCGATGTGGTTCTCCGTCCGCTGGGCGGTGGTGTAATAATAGAGGGTGACGACCCGGCCGTCCTTCCGGACGACGCTGCGGCAGTAGCCGAGATCGTATTTGCGGGCATCATCGCGGAGCACGAGTTCCGGGCCCCAGGTCTTGCCGTGGTCGCTGCTGGCCCGGCCATGGATGCCGAACGGCGGCGAGCGCACACCCCAGGCGGCGGCCAGCCGGCCGTCGGGGAGTTTCACGAGGCTGGGCGGATTGCCGTTGTGCATCGAGGTGTCCACGTAGCCGAGTCGGGCCAGAAATTTCCAGTTCACGCCCTCGTCGGCGGAGCCGTAGGCGTCGATCCAGCTGAAGTCATTGCGGTAGCCTGTCGGCACGTCGAAGCGGCGGCGCATCGTGGTGACGAGCGTGCCGTCCGCGGCGCGGACGGTCGAGGGCATGACCGAGCGGACGGTCAGCGGCTCGTCGCCCATCCAGCCGACAAACTCGAAGGTCTTGCCGCCGTCGCGCGTCCGGGCGCAGAAGGCGCGGTCCTTCAATTCATCACCGTCGACCTGCACCCGCTGTTCCTTGACGGAGAGAAACAGCAGGCAGTCGGACTTCCCCTGCACGAGATAGTCCGTGCGCGCGGTCAGCGCGCCATGCCCGAAGTCGGGGAATGCATACGGACCCTGCCAGGTCCCACCGCGGTCGTAGGAAATGCGGAACCCGCCGTCGCGCACGCGCATGGCGAAATCGGGATGGGTGAAATCAATCCCACCCGGGCTCGGCGCACCCGGCGCGGAGTCACTGATCGGCGCGGCGGGCACCTCGAGCTTCCAAGTCTCGCCGCCATCGAGGCTGCGGGCGAAGGCCAGTCCGCCCGGCAGGTCGCGGGCGATGGAGTGGTTGTCGGCCTTTTCCTGGGACCAGCCCAAGATGAAGCCGACGAGGATTTCGTCGCCCCACGACCACACGCCGTTGTTCGCCGGCCAGCCGCCGAGCCGGCCGGGCTCGTGGTAGACGACGACATGTTTCGCCGGCAGGGTCCCGGCGGAGACCAGGGAGCCGGGCAGCAGGAGGACCAGTAACAGGAGCAATGATCTCATGGCGAAGGGTGGCTCAACGATCGGTGATCGAGCCGTCGGGGAAGCGGAGCGACTTGAAGTCTTTTTCCTCGTAGGGGAATTTGGCGGCGACGGTCTCGTCGAGGTCGATGCCGAGGCCGGGTTTCTCCGGCAACGGAGCGTAGCCCTTCTCGTGGCGGAAGAGCCCGCCATAAAACAGGTCGGCCCAGAACGGATCCTGACCGCTGCCGATCTCAAGCAGCGTGCAGTTCGGCGTGCAGGCGCAAACGTGGAGCGAGGCGAGCGTGCTGACCTCGCTCTGCGGATTGTGGGGCGACACGTCGATGCGGAAGGTTTCGGCCAACGCGGCGATCTTGCGCATCTCGGAGATGCCGCCGACGTGCACGATGTCGGGCATGATGACATCCACGAGCCGCTCGCTGCACAGCGGGGCGAAATCGTAACGCGAGCAGAGCCGCTCGCCCGTGGCCAGCGGCACGCGCGTCAGGGCGCGGAGCGACCGCGCCTCCTGCACGACCTCGCTTTCCAGCTGCGTGGCCTCCTCCACCCAGAGCGGGTGAAACTCCTCGACGCGGTTGCAGAATTCCACCGCCGCCGACGGGTTGGCCTTGCCGTGGATCTCGGCGATGATGTCGAAATCGGGCCCGACCGCCTCGCGCACCTTGGCGAGATGGGCCACGCCTTCGCGGATGGCTGGGCGGAAATCCACGGCCTGGTTCTTGACGGCAAAAAAGCCGCCCTTTACGCAGGTCCAGCCCTCGTTCTTGCGCTGCACCCACAGGGCGATCTCCTCCGCGTCGTCCTTGGGGCGGCGTTTCTTGCGGTGGCTGTCGCGTTCGAGGTAGCCCTCGTGGCAATACAGGCGCACGCGGTCGCGGGCCTTGCCGCCGAGCAACCGCCAGATGGGCAGGCCGACGGCCTGGCCGAGGATGTCCCACAACGCGATTTCGATCGCGCTGAGCGCCGACATGAGCACAGGGCCGCCGCGGTAGCGCGGGCCGCGGAAGATGTCCTGCCAGTGCCGCTCGATCTCAGTCGGATCCTTGCCGACGAGGTGGCGCTTGAGCTCGCCGATGGCGGTGGCGACCGTGAGGCACTTGCCGGAGAGCGTGCCCTCGCCCAGGCCGGTGATGCCCTGGTTGGTGAAGATCTTCACGTAGACGTAATTCTCGTCATTGCCCGCATCGACCAGAAAAGTCTTCAGGTCGGTGATCTTCAGGTTGCGGACGTCAAATTTTTCCTGGGCGGCGGCAAAGCCGGGCCCCGGGGCGAGCGCGGCACCGGCGGATGCGGCGAGCGCGGTGGAGAGAAAGGAGCGTCGGTTCATGGAGTGAGGGTTAGAGTGGAGTTTACCAGGTGGAACGCGATGGCGGCAACCGCGCCGGCCGGCCGGAACTGTCGCGGTCACACCAGCACGGCGGGAATGAAACAGGCCCGGTTGAACCGGGCCTGGCGGGAAACGGCAAGCGCGACCGCCGGCTCAGAAGTTGAAGTCGAGGCTGACGCGGTAGTCGCGGTCGAGCAGGCGGCTCATCTGCACGAGATTCTTGATGCCGAAGCTCATCTCATCCTTTTCCTTGGTGAGATTGCGGACCGACGCCGTGATGGAATAGTTCTGGTTGATGCGGAACTTCGCCTGGGCGTCATACTGGCCGCGTGGTGTCTTGTAGCGGTCATTCAGCAGGTTGGAGCCGAGCGTATAGATCTGCTCACCCGCATAGGAATAGGCCACGCGACCAGAAAACCGGCGGCCCTCGTAGAAGAGCGTGAGGTTCGCGATTTTCTTGGGCTGGCGGAAGAACGGAATGTCCTCGCCCGGCCGCGTCGGGATCACCTCGCTGGAGCTGATGGTCGTATAGTTCGCCTCGACGCCGAAGTTGTCGAAGGGCGTGGGCAGGAACTTGAAAGGCTGGTAGAGGCTGAACTCCACGCCAGAGATCCGTCCGGACACGCCGTTGAGCTTGCTCGAGAAGGCGAGCGAGGCGAAACCCAGGCCGCTATAAACCGTGTCCAACTTGGTCTCGGTGTAGGAATAAATCGGGTTCGCGATGTCTTTGCGGAAGCCCGCGATGGCGAAGACCGTGCCGCCCTTCTTGGCATAGTATTCCAACGAGACGTCGTAGTTCTTCGAAAAATACGGCACCAGCGCGGGATTGCCGACGTTGACCGAGCCGGTGTTGTTGAACGCCGGATTGGTCGGATTAAGGATGTCCGAGTAGTTCAGAATAGCGAGGACCCGGGCGTCCTCATAGGCCGGCCGGCCGATGGTCTGGGTGATGGCCGCGCGGAGCAGAAGTTGGTCCGTGAAACGGTAGACGCCCTGCACGTTCGGGAACAGCTTGTCGTAGCTCGTGATGCCGGAGTGCGGAAACGTGCCGATAAGGTTGCCCTTGAAGGTGCGTTGCTCGACGGCGCGGATCGTCGCGTCGGTCTTCTCCCAGCGGAGACCGCCGAGCAGGGTCAGTTTGCCGAAATTGATGCTGCCCATCGCGTAGGCAGCGTAGATGTATTCGTCGATCTGGTAGTCGTCCTCGATCGAGTTGGCCGACTCGCCCGCGAGATCGTGGGTCGTCAGGGCCGGATTGGCGGCGATGAAGGTGTTGATCGTATCCCAATCGGGGAGGAAGAGACTCTGAAAGCGCCCGTCGTAGACGGGAACACTGGGTTTTTGCGCCCCGGTCTGGCCGAGGTTCCAGTTGCCCACCGGCACGAGACGGCGGGACTCGAGGTCCACCACGCGCGCGCGCTTCAGGAATTTGTAACCGGTCTTGAGGTAGCCGGTATGCCCCATGACGTCATTGGAATCCCAGCGCAGGTCGCCTTTGGCGGTGTAGGTCTTTTCGTCGACAATGCCGAAGTCCTCACGCGTGCGGCGCAGCGAATACTTCGATGGCACATCGACAGCCGGATCCACATCCCAACGCACCGGCACAAAGCCGCCGCCGAGATCAAAGACGATCGCCCCCGTCTGGTTGTTGCCGTTGCGGAACTGGCGGGAGTTGTCGTAGATGCGGTCTTCCTTGGCGCCCGAATAGGTGAGCATGCCCTCGAAAGTAAAGTCGCCGATGATCTTCTTCATCCCGCCCACCAGGTTTGTGAGGTCCTGCTCCCGCTTGCTGCGGAACTCGCGGCGCTCCGAGCGCGTGCCGGTATTGACCGTGCCGGTCGTCGGTGAAGTAAGCGTGACGGCCGATGCGGCCGTGCCGGCGGAATAGATGATCTCAAAGGTGTTCTCGTAGGTGCTGACCGCCGAAAAGTTGGGCCGCAGGTAAAACTGGGTGTGATCATCGGGGCGGAACTCAAGGTTCAGGTTGATGCCCTCCCGGGTCTTGTGGCCCGTCTCGGGCTTGATCTCAAAACCGTTCAACAGATACAACGAGGCGCCGTTGATGGTGGTCGCCGACCAGCCGAACTGGAGCCAGTCGTTGGCGTAGTTGCGCTTGTCGTAGCTGGCGCTGGCCGCGAGGCCCCACTTGTCGCCGCCAAAGGTGTTGGTGTAGGTCACCTGTGCGGAAGGATTGGTTCCGCTGGTCGCCCCGTTGCGGTTGCCCGTGAGGGAACCAACGAAAAACCGGCCCTTGTGATCGAAGGCGCTGCGCGACTTGATGTTCAACGTGCCGCCGACGGCATTCGCGTCCAGGTCCGGCGTGGTGCTCTTGATCACCTCGATGGAGGAAATCTGGCCGGCCCCGAGGGAGTCGAGCGGCACGGCGCGGCCGAGCCGGTTGCCGCCGGGCGCCGCCATGGTGGCACCGTCCATCGTCACCTGATTCAGATTGGGCTCCGCACCGCGGATGCTGACGTAACGGCCCTCACCCTGGTCGAGGGACATGTTCACACCGGGCAGGCGGGACAAAGCCTCGGCGATGTTGCGATCCGGCAGATTGCCGATGGCGTCAGACGAGACAATATCCCGGATGTTGGTGGAAGTCTGCTTCTGTTGCAGCGCGCGGGAGCGGCCCTCCCGGTAGCCTTCGACCACCAACTTATCGAGCTTCACGACGTTGTCGCCCATCACGATAGTCACCGGCGCCGAGCCTGTGGCCGGCACCTTGACGCTTTCCGTCCGGGTGTCGTAGCCCACGTAATTGACACGGAGGGAGTACGTGCCCTCCGGCAGGTTTGCGAAACGGAAACGTCCCGCGGAGTCCGTGGCCTCGGTCCGGCCATTTTCTGCGATGGTGACCGAAGCACCGGGCAGGTAGTTTCGATTGGAACTATCGGTGACCAAACCGGCAATCTCGCCCGCGTGGGCGACATTGAGGGTGAGACTGACAACAAACGTGGCCAACAGGCCGTGCAGTGCATGGGATTGCTTGGTGTTCATAGGGGTGACTGGGGGTTGGAGAGCGAAAGAAGTCCATTCGATGCCACCAGTTCACCGGAAGATTTCCGCCTTGAAGCAGAAAGAATCCGAAGAGGCGGCTCGGGTTATCTTCTGATGAAGAAACGAGGAGTGAAATAAGCGGATGTCAATATTTGAAATAGAATATTCCGCATGAATAAATTTATAATCTCAGCCATAAATGTATGTTACTATATGATAGATATATTGATATGTGAGGTAAGCGTACGGGTCGTGTCAAAATTGAAAAGAATCCGAGATGGTTTGTTTCATGATATAGCAACACTATCGTAAATTCTTCGGCACCAGGCTTGACATGAGTGTATCGGCGCCGAAACCACCGGGTTTGGTGATGATCAAGACATCTTGACGGGCCTCACATCCCAACCGGGCCAAAACCACCCCCGGTTCCAATTCGGCTAAAATCTCAAGCGAATTTCCCCGCAGGATATTACAGACCGTCCAGGCCGTTTCACCGCCGGTAAGGAAAATCGCGGCCGGTGCGACCCGGGCGAGTAGATCCCTTGCGAATGTCCCAATGCATGTCAGCAGCCGCGCGGCGGACTCGGCCGACGCCGGCTCCTTGCCGTCAAACCGGATCGCGGCGACCCGGCGGGACCGCAAGCTCGCCGCCACCCGCTCGCCCGTTTCCGTGGCGTCATCCACCCCGGGTGTGACCGACACCACCGACCCCGGCTCTTTCTCCGCGAGCAAATCAAGCTGCTGCTGGCTCGCGGGATGCCGGCTGCCGCAGAGGATCAACAGCGAATCAATGGCGGGCAACGGGGGCACCGCCGGCGCGCCGACGGGTGAAGACAGCTCACGCGCCAGCGCCGTGGCCAGCGCCCCCGAACCGACCAGCAAGGCGGCAGGCACGCTCGTCCGCACTACCCGCACCAGCGTGGTAAGATCCCCCTCTGTCTCCGCATCGCAGATGAGGACGCCATGATCACCGGCAGCTTTGGTCAGCATCGCCTCCAGACCTTCGCCGCGCAAATCCTCCAGCGTGATGCTCGTGGTCTGGGTCACGCCCTGCGCGGCGAGCAGCGCGAGCAGGCTGCTTTCCTTCGCCGGCGAGACCGGATCGTGGCGAAAATCCGTCTCGGCCAGCGGCACCCCGTGCACCCGCACGATTCCGCCGCGCACGGTACGGCCGGCCGCCGGGTTGGCGGGACAAAGGATGACCAGCGGCGGGGTCAGTTCGGCGATTAACGCCTTCAATTCTGCGCCGATCGGGCCGCGCAGCGTGGAATCGATCTTCTTGAACCACAGCGGCGCCGCCGCGGGCCGCGCCCCGAGCGCCCGCCGCACCGCCGCCGCCGCCGCGTCCGGCGCCAGGTTGCGCGACTCGGTCGTGATGACCCGCAACTCCCCCGCCGCGGCCGGCGGAGGCGACCCCGCCAACGTCAGCACCACGCGCCAGCCCCGGGCGCGGAACGCGGCGCCGGCTTCCAGCGCGCCACTGAGATCATCCGCGAGCAGGCAGGGTGTCATGGGTGGCGATGGGCGGGAGGCTCCGGCTTGCGGGCTCACTTCTCCAAGAACTGCAGCGCATAGAGGGAGGTGCCCCGCATGCGGATGACCAGCCGCACTACCCGGCCCGCGAGGGCAGAGACATCCGTGCCCCGGTCAAGCCACTCGACGGTGTGCGCAGTGAAATTGCCGTTGATGAACAAGCCGTCGTCCACGCCGAAGCCGGGGATGGGGCGGTTTTGTTCGTCCGCAAACCCGACCTGCGCGTAGCCCATGCCGCCGGTGTTGATGTTCAGCACCAGGTGCCGGCCGGTGAAGGTGAACGGCCGGGTGACAATCTCGCCGAGCTGCTCATAGGGCGCATCGGCCGACACAAAACCATCGAGCCGCTGCACCGCGCGATAAACCCCGTTGCCCGCGCGGTTGCGCTTCGCCGGCGAATGATATTCCTCCTGCCCGTAGAAATACTGCCAGATCTCGTCGCCGCGGCGGACCATGCCTTCCGCGATGTAGATCTGATGCAGCGACCGGCCCTGATAGGTGCCTACCTGCAGGTAGGTTGGCGACGGGAACCGCGTCCAGTGCACGCCGTCGCGGCTGACCGCCACCTGCGTCTCCACCAGGCCGGAGCCGAGCCCGCGCGACTTGTCCTCGTAGAGGATGCGCCGGGTGCGTGGCTGCAGGGGCTCCTCGTAATCGAAATACATGACCGGAAATGCGAAATAGGTGTCGGGCGCCCACGGATATTTGTCGGCCTTAGGCACATAGACACCGCTGCCAGACGGATCGATCGCCGCGTCCGGCGCAAAGACCGTGGGGAGTTCCACCCCGAAGTCGCCCGGCGTGAGCGGACCATTGTCGAGCCACCAGGGCTGCGGTGTGCGCAGCGACCGGGTCTGGGCGATGGCTTGGACCGCCGCCGCCGACAGCAGCGGCACGGGCCACGGACGGAAGATGTCCATCGTCTCCGTGATAACAAATTCGCGGCGGGTGCCGCCACCCTCGCTGCGCGGGAAGCCGGTGCGATGAAAACCCACATAAAGTCCCCGCTGATCGTCGAAGAACAGACTCTCCTGCGATCCCGAGCGGAATGACAGGACGGCCGGCCGGTGCCGCGTCCATTTCCATCCATCAGGGGAGGTGTAGAGATAGACGCCGCGCCCCTCGAGCCCGCTCACGTTCTTCCATCGGTGCTCCGGCGGTCCATTCGGATCGATGAAGGGCCGGCCCATCGGGGCGGGCTCGGCGATGATGATGTTCTTCCGGCCCTTGTGCTGGATGCCCGTATCCGGCTCGGTGAAGTGCAATCCATCGGTCGAGACATGCGCCATCGGATAATCGTCGGGGCCGGGGTTGATCAGGCGGATGAGCCCATTTTCATCCTCGACCACCGTGAGGTGCTTGCGGAACTGGCCCTCGATGTCCTCCATCACCCGGTCAACGCGCGTGGGCGGATGCGCGGAGAACGTGATATGCTCGCGGCGTTCGATGAGGGCATCGTCGATGAACACGTGCTTGCGCGAGCCGAGCGGCACGACCCCCGTGCGCGGGGAGCCGGGCGCAAACAGCAGGGGCAGGCCGGGCTTGAGCACCACGGTCGGCATCGCCGGGGCCAGGCTGCCCGGCGGGGTGAACGGCGCGGCATACACGATCCCCCGGGAAATCCGCATTTCATCGAGCAGACCGGGCAGCGGACGCTGCCACCGGGCATCCCGCCCGACGCTGAGATAATCCTCCTCACCCGCCGGCAGGCGCTGCAACGCGACCGGCAGCGCTCCACCCTGCTTTTTGCCGTCCACGTAGTGAGTGAGGGTCTTGGTCCGCCCATCATGACTGAAGGCATAATGGTGCCATTGGCCGGCATCCCCCAGCGCCCGGGCGTCCGAAGCGATGCGCAGCGCCACGCGGCCCGGCTGGTTCTCGAGCACGAAGGCGCCACCGGCACAATCGGCGGTGAGGCGCGTGACCACGTCGTTCTCCGCCCGCGGGCCGGTGCCGATCTCAAAGACCACACCCGCCCCGCCGGCGGGTTTCGCCCGAAACCAGAATTCCACGGTCCAGTCGAAATCTCCGAGGTTCAGATCCGTGCGGGTCGCGCTCGCAAAGCTGACCTCCTTGCGGATCTGCTTCTCGCCGCCGGTCATCAGCGCGGTGAACTGCGCGTTGTGCCAGCTCAACGGCGCCTGCGTGCGGCCGGCCGGAACCGGAAAGCGGTGCAGCGCCGCGGTCTCCTCGCCCTCCGCGGGAATCTCGACCGCAGGATACGGCACGGTCGAGAGGGCCCGGCCGAATTTCCCCTCCACCACCGTGCCGCCCAGGCCGAGCACCAGCGGCGCGTCGATGCCGACAGCAGCTTCGAGCGGCGTGCTCGGATAAAGCCCGAGAGGCTCATCAAACAGCCAGAGTGCGACGGTCTCGGCCGCCGGGAGCGGGGTCAAAGCAACCAACAGGGGCAGGGCAATCAGTGTGGGAGGGAGTCGTTTCATTTTTGCTGGAATTGGAGGGAAAAAAGCGAGGCGCCGCGCAGGCGGACGACGAGGCGCACCGGGCGGCCGGCGAAGCGGGCGAGATCGGCGCCCTGCCCCAGCCATTCGACCTCGTAGCGAAGTTCGTTGCCGTTCACATAGATGCAATCATCCAGGCCGTAGCCGGGGATCGGCCGGCCGTCGCCCTCGAGCAGCCCGACCTGCAGGTCGCCGGACGCGCCGGTGTCCACATTCAACACGAGGCGGTTGCCAGCAAAGATCAGCGGGCGGCTGTAAAGCTCGCCGGCCTGTTTATACTGCGCCCGGACCGCGACAAACCGGTCGGCCCGGTGCACCGTGCGGAACACCCCGCGTCGGGCGGCACTTTTCGTGTGGGGCGAATGATATTCCTCGGTGTTGTACGCATACATCCAGATCTCATCGCCCCGCCGGATCATGCCCTGCGCCATGTACGTCTGGTGAATGTCCCACCCGTCGTTCAGGCCGACGTTGAGCCAGACCGGTCGCGGATAACGCGTCCAGCGCACGCCGTCCCGGCTGGCCATGAGCTGTGTCTCGATCGGTCCCGAGCCGCGCCCTTCCTCCGGTTCGCCGAGGCGGCTGCGCGCGGCGGGGGCCGTGCCCTCGTAGTGATAGTAGATGCACGGAAACGCGAGGTAGGTGTCTGGCGCCCAGGCATATTTGACCGCTTTGGGCACGTAGATGTCGGTCGCCGCCGGGTCGAAACCGTCCATTGGCTGGAAGACGATGGGATATTCCAGGCCCACGCCGCCGGGCGTGAGCGGCCCGTTGTCGAGGTACCACGGCCGGAGGTCATGCAGGCGCACCGTGGTGGCGAGACGCTCGTAGTCCGCCGGCGTGAGCGCCTGCACCGGCCACGGCGGCTGCAAGCTGTCGGTCTGCGACATCACGAAGCGCCGCTCGGTCCGGCCGAAGACGTTGGTGCCGCTGTCGGTGCGGTGGTAGCCGAGGTAGGCCCCGCGCTGGTCGTCATAGATCATGTTCGACTGCGAACCGGAACGCGCCGACACCGCCGCGACCGGCAGCCGCTTCCATTTCCAGCCGTCTGGTGAGGTGAACAAATAGATGCCCGCGCCCTCGTCGCCGCTGACCAGCTTCCAACGCTCGGCCGGCGGGGCCAGCGGATCGAGGAACACCGACGGCGTGCCCGCCGATTCCGGCGTGACGATGTTCGGAAAATCCTGTTCCAGGTCGGACAGCTTGGGCAGGTCGAAATGCAGCCCGTCGCGCGAGGTGCGCACAGTCAGCCGGTCCTCCTTGCCGGCGGGGGCGTAGAGACGGATCACGCCGACCTCGTCCTCGACCACCGTGATATGCTTGCGGAAGGACCCCTTGATCGCAAAGGCCAGCTCCACTTTCTGCGGCGGCACCGGCTCGAAGCTGACCCCGTGGTGCACCGGGAAGAGCGCATCGTCGATCAGCAGGTGCGGGCGCGAGCCCAGGTTGACCGGCTCATCGGACGCGGCGGTCGCAGCAAACAGCAGCGGTTGCGTAATCACCGGTTTCCGCGCCGGCGCCCCGGCGGCGGCATCCGTGACAAAGCTGCCCGGCGGGGCAAATGCCGCGTCGTACACCCGGCCCTTCGAAAACCGCAGCTCGTCGAGCGCCCCCGGCAGCGGGCGGCCCCACCGCGCGTCGCGTCCCACGCTGAAATACGCCTCGGCCCCGGCCGGCAAGGTCTGCAGTCCGACGGGCGCCGACGCGGCCTGCGGCCGGCCCTCGACATAGTGGTCCAGCCGGCGCGCCGCCGCGTCATAGACAAAAGCGAGATGAACCCACACCCCGGCGCGGGTGAGCGCCGACGCGTCGGACGGGATCGGCAGCCACACGCTGGCGGGCTGGTTAACCAGCGTGAAGCCGGCGCGGTCGCGGTTGAGTGAGAGCGCGGTGATCCGGTCATTTTCACCGCGCGGTCCGGCGCCGAGTTCGAAGATCACCGCGCCCTTCTCATCAGCCGGCGCCGCGCCCGGCCGGTACCAAAACTCAACCGTCCAGTCGAAGGCCCCGAGATTCAGGCCGGTCGCGGCCGGGTTCGGCTGGGTCACTTCCTTGCGCAGATGGGTTTCCCCGGCCGTGTTCAGCGCGGCAAAACGGGCGTTCATCCAGCTCAGCGGCGGGACGGTGCGGCCCGCCGGCACCGGCAGCTGCGAGAGGCCGAACAGGGCCTTGCCCGGCGGCCAGGCCGGGGCCGGCTGCAGCTCCGTCGTGAGGGCCCGCCCAAATTTTCCCGGACTGAGGGTGCCGCCGGGACCCAAGATCAACGGCATGCCGTTGCCGCTGAGATCGGCCAGCGCACAGCTGGGATAAAGTCCAGCCGGTTCGTCGAACGGCCAGAAGGCCACGGTCTCGGCACCAACGACGCCGCTGGCGGCGCTACCGGCGGCCAGGGCCAGAAACAACCGGAGGAAAACAGGGTTCATGGCAAAATTATGGTCAGGTCGGGTGGCGCACGGCGGAGCCGGTGGCTTGGAGGCGGTTGCCGGCCATGGTGGCGGCCAGTTTGAGGGCGGCGACGAGGCTGCGCGGATCACCGCGGCCCGTGCCGGCGTTGGCAAAGTCGGTGCCGTGCTCGACCGAGGTGCGGATGATGGGGAGGCCGAGGGTGACATTCACGCCGAGCCAGATGCCGAGCATCTTGGCGGCCACGTGGCCCTGATCGTGATACATCGCGATGGCGCAGTCGAACTCGCCCTGCAGGGTGCGGAAAAAAACCGTGTCGCCGGCGAACGGTCCGCTGACCTTGAACCCGAGGGCCCGCGCCTGCTCGATGGCCGGTGTGATGTATTTGATCTCCTCGTCACCGAAGATGCCGCCCTCGCCGGCGTGCGGATTGATGCCGGCAACGGCGATGTGCGGCTCGGCGATGCCGAGCTCCTGCACGCCGGCATGCGCCAGCTTGATGACGGCGACAATCCGCTCGGGCCGCGCGCGCTCGATCGCTTCCTTCAGGGAAACATGCGTGCTGACGTGACAGATGCGGAGCTTGTCCGCCACGAGCATCATCGTGACGCGCGGCTTGTCACAGAGTTCCGCCAGCAGCTCGGTGTGCCCGTCATAATGATGGCCGGCGGCATGCAGCGCCGCCTTGTTCAGCGCGGAGGTGACGACGGCATGGGTCTCGCCCGCCAGGGTCAGCTCGACCGAACGCTTGATATAATCGTAGGCCGCGCCGCCCGCATGGGCACTCACCTGCCCCAGTTTGAATTTTGCCGAATCAACATTGCCGAGATCTATGACGTCGACCGTTTCTGCGCCGCCCGCTTCCGTCGGTGACGAGATGACACGCACCTTGGCGGCGCTCTTCGCGAACCCGGCGGCGGCGCGCAAGACTCCGGCGTCGCCGATGACTACCGGCCGGCACACCGCCCGCACCTCGGGCAGCCCGAAGGCCTTCATGATGAGCTCGGGCCCGGTCCCCGCCGGGTCGCCCATGGTGACCGACAGAATGGGTTTCACCGGATCGCTCATGACAAGGCTCCCAGTTCCTGCAGCTGACCCCGGATCTGTTGCACCTCTTCATCGGTGGCGCGCAGCAGCGGCGGGAAAACCTCCCGGCTGCACAGGCCCCGGATTTCCATGACCGCCTTAAGCGAGGCAAACAGCTGGCTGATGGTGCGGCCCTTCTGGTAGACGGCGTTGATTTCGTCGATCCGCTGCTGAGTCGCATCGGCCGCGGCGTCGCCGGCGACGAGCTGCTTCATCAGGGTGCACATGAGAGCGGGTTCAAAGTTCCCGCCGCCCGGCACGAAGCCGTCGGCCCCGGCGCGCATGGCTTTGCTCGTCATCGCCACCGAACCGCAGAATACCGCAAAATCCCCGCGCTCCGCGAACATCCGGCAGAGCTGCTCCTGCCGGGCTGCATCAGGCTCCGAGTCCTTGATGCCGGCGATGCGTGGGTGATGGCTCAGCCGCTCCACCACGTCGAGTGGGATGCTCTGCCGCGTGGTCTGCGGGATGTTATAGAGATACATCGGGCCGGTGACGCTGTCGGCCTGCCGCGCGAAATAATGCTCCATCATCTCCGGTGTCAGCGGAAAATAGGATGGCAGGTTGCCCACCACGGCATCGGCTCCGGCGGCAAAAAACTCCCGCGCCAGCGTAAGCGAATGTTCGGGGCAGGTGTCGCCGATGCCGGCAAAGATCACGACCCGTCCGCGCGCGGCCGCGATCGCGAGCTGCACTAGGTGCACGCGCTGCGCGATGGTCAGCGAGGCGAACTCGCCCGTCGTGCCGCAGACCATCAGGCCTTGGCACCCGCCGGCGATGATGTGCTCCACCAGCCGCCCCAGGGCCGGCTCGTCGATGCGCCCGTCCGCCGTGGCCGGCGTGAGGAGCGGAACAATGGTGAAGCCGCGCAGCTGGGCGCGGCTCAGGTTTTTCACGGTCAGTTGCTTTGTCATTAGAATGCCTCGCGGTAGATTTTTTCGGCGTCGGCCGCGGTCAGGTCGCGCGGATTGTTCTTCATCAGACGGGTGACCTTCATCGCCTCCCCGGCCAGCCGGGGCAGGTCGGCCTCGGGCACCCCGACGTCGCGCAGCCGCTGCGGGATGCCGCAGTTCTTCGACAGCCCGACGATCCGGTCGAGGCCGGCCTCGGCGGTCGCGAGCAGCGTGGCCCCGGCGGCGCAGCCCAGCGCAAAGGCGATGTCGGCATAACGCTCCGGCATCGCCGGCAGGTTGAAGCGGAAAACGTGGGGTAGGAGCAGCGAATTGGCGACGCCGTGCGCCACGCGGTATTCGCCGCCGAGCGGATAGGAGAGCGCATGCACGGCGGCGGTGTTCACCGGGCCGAGGCACAGACCGCCATAAAGCGCACCGAGCATCACGTCCGCCCGCGCGGCCCGGTCGGTGCCGTGGCGCACGGCGGTCTCGATGCTCCGGCCGATGTGGCGGATGCCCTCGAGGGCATAGACGTCCACGATGGGGTGCGCATGCTTGTTCGCATAGGCCTCCATGCAGTGGACCATTGCGTCGATGCCCGTGGCGGCGGTCACCGCCGGCGGCATGGAATGGGTCAGCTCGGGATCGCAGAGAGCGAGGTCGGGGACGAGGTGCGGGCTGACCACGCCCTTCTTGAGCCGCTCGGCCTCGTCGAGCAGGATGGCGTTGGGCGACACATCGGCGCCGGTGCCGGCGGTGGTGGCGATGCACACCAGTGGCAGGGCGCGCGCGCGCAGCAACCCGATGCCGAAAACCTCGCGGACCTGTTGCCTGCCATCGTAAAGCGCGGCCACGAGCTTGGCCACATCAAGCGGACTGCCGCCGCCCACCCCGAGCACCGCGTCGGGCCGGCTGGCGCGCGCGGCAACCATCACCTGCTCGAACAGCGCAATCTCCGGCTCGCGGTCCACCAGGGTGCAGACCTCAACGTGCAGCCCGGCCTCCCGCCACTCGGCGAAAAGCGCCGCCTGCATAGTATCGACCTGCGGGCTCGTGATGACGAAAAGCCGGCGCCAGCCCTGGCGGGTGAATTCCTCCGCCGCGGCGCGGCTGGTGCCGTCGCCGAAGATCAGACGCTTGGGTTGTTGCAGGATGACAGGATTCATTCGCCGTAAGGGTTGCCGGGGTCGCCGGGAGGGGGGACGGCGCGGCTGGGGCCCGACGCCGGATCGAAGCGGGGATTGGGGGACATTTCCTGGGCCCCGACCGTGCGCCGCCACGCCCGCAGGCGTTCCAGCAGTTCCGCACAGCGCGCCGGCTCGCGGGTGGCGAGATTCACAGACTCGGCGGGATCCGTCGTGAGGTCATAGAGTTCCAGCGGCACCCCGCTGTTCTCGCCGGCGACAGTCTGCTCAAACCACTCGATTAATTTCCACCGGCCCGCCAGGGTGGCGCCGCAGGGCGCAAGGCCGAGATGGTGATAGTGCGGAAAATGCCAGTAGAGAGCCTCGTGCGGCGGCGGCCCGGCGGGATCAAGCAAGAGCGGACGAAGGCTTCGGCCTTCCAGCCCGGCGGGCGGCGTGTGCCCGGTGAGTTCCAGCAGGGTCGGCACCAGATCCGTGCCGAAGACCGGTGCGGGAACGACCGTCCCGCCCCCCGCCCCGCCCGGCTGGCGCAGGAGCAGCGGCACGCGGATGCCGCCCTCATAAAGATCGGCCTTGGCGCCGCGCAAGGGCTTGCGGTCCCCGCTCCGGCCGAAAGCACCGTGGTCCGAGGTGAAAACGACGATGGTCTCGCGGTCCAGCCCGGTGGTGAGGAGATGCTCGAGCAGCCGGCCGACACTCCGGTCGATCTGCTCGACCATCGCGGCCACCACGGGACGGTTGCAATCCAAGTCGGCGCCGGCCTTCCGCTCATACTTGGCCACCAGTGCGGCCGGCGCCAGTTCGGGCCGGTGCAGTGCATTGTGGGCCAGCACACAGAGAAACGGTCCGCTGCGCGGGGCATCCATGAACGCAATGGCGTCCTCCGTCAACAGGTCGATGTGATGCGCATCGCCCTCGGGATCGGCGTCTGCCGGTGGCTTGCGCGTCACGCGCACCGTGTCGAAACCCTGGGACTCGGGATCCATCGGGCGGCCGGGCTGATAGTGGTAGTCGGGCGCGAGGTGCCACTTGCCAAAATGCCCGGTGGCATAGCGGCGGGCCTTGAACAGGTCGCCCAACGTGTCGACCTCGACTGGCAGATGCGGCCGCCACGGCGGGGTGAGCAACCGGGGATTGACCGGCTCGGTGCCGGGAATGAAATTGGTCAGATGCAGCCGGGCCGGATGCAGGCCGGTGTAGAGCGCCGCGCGGGCCGGCGAACACACCGGGCTGGCGCTGTAGGCACGGTCAAAGCGCGTGCCCTCGCGCGACAGGCGGTCCAGGTGCGGCGTCTCGTAGAAGGTGCTGCCGTGACAACCCAACTGGTGGACGCCCATGTCGTCCACGATCACCAGAAGAATGTTCGGGGGCCTGGCCATGGTTCAGTCTAGGGCCGGCGGCGGTGCCGCTTTCCGATGGCTCCAGTAGGTCAGCCGGTCCACGTCAGCCGGCACATGACCGCCGAACAGGCGGCTGGCCAGCCAGCCGGTGCCGAAGAGCACGAGATGCCCGACCACGCCGATGAGCAGCGGATTGAGCGGAAAATTGAAGCCGACATCAATGATGCGGTTACCCGGATGCGTGAGGACGGCCCAGCCGGTGTAGACCGCGCACACCCCCATGCCCACATACGAGCCCCGCCGCGTCGCCGTGCGGGTGAAAAACCCGAGGCAAAACAGCCCGAGCGTGCCGCCCGACAGGATCGAGGCAATGATGATGACCCGCTCCATCAGCGGCGCCGCGCCTTCCTCCGGGAGAAGCAGCCAGGCCGCCCAGATGGTCAGCAGGCCGCCGAAGACCACCATCAGGCGGCCGCACAGCACCTGGGCGCGGTCGGACGCCGCGGGCACGAAATGATTGAAATAGTCGATCGTCAGGACCGTGGCCACGCTGCTCAGGTCGGCACTGACGGTGGACATCGCCGCGGCCAGGACCGCAGCGATCACCAGGCCCAGCAGGCCGACCGGCATGTAGTTCGCGAGGAACCACGGCATGGCGCTGTCCGCCAGCGGCGGCGGCGGCAGCCCGCTGAGTGAGAAAAACCCGTTCAAGCATGCCCCGGCGAACATGAACATCGCAAAGATCGGCAGGCAGAGCAAAGCGCTGTTGAACGCCGCGCGGCTAGCCGCCTGGTCATCCTTCGCCACCAGGTAGCGCTGCACGATGTGCTGGTCGGTGGCGTAACGGCGCGTCCACTGCACGGCGTAGGCGAGGATGAAAAGATAGGTGGTGTTGTTTTCCGTGGAGAACAGCGTGTCCCAGGTAAAGCCCTCGAGCCCGAGGGTCAGCTTGCCGGCGCGATAGGTCTCACCGATCACGGCGAAGGGTGCGCCCGCCTCCGGGGCGAACATCAACCGGAGCACGACAAACAGGCCGCCGAGCATCAGGATGATGCCCTGCACCACGTCGGTCCACACAACGGCCGTCACCCCGCCGATCATCGTGTAGGCGATGGTGAAGAGACCGACGCCAAGGATGACCGTGCGCAGGTCCCAGCCGGTCAGCACGTTCACCGCCAGCGCGGTCGTGAGCAGCGTGACGCCGAGGTCGAAGATCCGATCGGCGAGGAAGCCGAAGGAGGTGTAGAAACGCCCGCCCAGGCCGAAGCGGTGCCCGATGTATTCGTAGGCGCTCATCCGGACCACGCGCCGGTAGAACGGAACCACGATCCTCGCCACCACGATCAGCACGATCGGCACCGTCATATGGGGGATCAGCAGGATCAGCCCCTTCTGGTAGGCGGTGCCAGGATGCCCGACAAACGTGCCGGTGCCGATGATGGTGGCCATGATCGTGAAGGACACCGCCCACATCGGGATACTGCGGCCGGCGACGAAGAATTTTTCCGCGGACCCCTGCCCGCGCGAGACCCAGAGTCCGATTCCGCCGACGATGACGAAATAGACGATGATGATGGCGATATCAATGGCCGAGATGTTCACGCGAGACGGAGATTGGAATTGGTTACCAGGGCATCACGCGCTTCGTGTGCTGACGGCCTTTTTCGGCCACCTCGGGGTAGCCGCCGGCGATGATGTCCATGCCCGCGGCGATCTGCTCGATGATGTCCTCCGCCTGGGCGTTATCGAGGAGGTGCAGCCGGGCCGCCTTGCTGGCGTTGATGACCCGCGTCGCCGCCGCCGCGAGCGGGGCCGGTGGCACGAGGCCGGGCTTGCGCCCGTAGTCAAAGGCGAAGTCGAGGTGACCCGAGGCATAGCTCGTGTCGCGCGGTCCCCACTCGGCGAAGCTGAGACCGGGCACGCGCACGATGCTTTCGGTGTTGGGCAGGCCGACGCTGTCTTCGATTTTCACGCCCAGCATGATCTCACCCTTGGGATTGAGCGGCCAGACATCGGCCACGCCATAATAGGCCTTCGCCGACACGCCCCAGATTTTCGAGGCAAACTCGTGCGCACCGAAGGCCCGGAGGCCCTCTTCCAGCCCGTGGTCCACCGCCTGGCGATGGATTTCGTAGCGGGCGGCGCGGACAAACATGCGCACCGCCTCGGGGTTGCGGGCGTGGCAGAGATGCAGGCCGTGGACACCGGCCGCCAGCGCCTGCTGGATCATCCAGTGGTTGCTCTTCACCGTGGTCTCATCGAGACCGTAGAGCGGCAGAGTGACGAAGACCGCCGGGGTGCGGTGTCCGCTCAGGGTTGGTCCGCCGTCGGCCAACCCGCGCATGAACTCGCGCAACTGAGTGAAGTCCAGCGCGGCGCCCTCCATGTCATACATGAGGATGTCGGCCCACGTTTTCGCGGCGGCCTTGCCTTCCTCGTAGCCGCCACGCCCGTAGCTGTAGTAGACGGGTTGGTCGGATTCCAACAGCTCGATGGCCTTGTTGATCCGCTTCGGACCACCATAGGCGGCCGCGTCACCGCCCGCGTGGGCGGTCGACGCAGACAACAGCGAACAGACGAGCAGGAGCGAAAGGATTTTTCTCATGACAGGACAGGCTTAGCGGGCACCGAGGCCGGACGGCGCGCCGGGTTTGGGGGTGAAGGTCCGGAGCAGGTCGAAATACGCGGGCGCCTTGGTGACGGCGTCGAGCCGGCCCCAGAGCACGATCTCGCGGCCGCCGGCCCGCGCGATGACCCGCCACTGGCCGCCCTTACTGAGATTGTCGCTCAGGCGGACAGGCCGGCCCGCGTAGTCGACCCCGGCCGGCAGCGGCTCCTTCGTGGTCAGCGTGGTGGTCAGTGTGGCGGGATCAAAGCGCAGGTCCGTCAGGCCACCCAGGAGACCGTCGGCCAGGAAGATGTCCTCGACCGGGAGGTGCTTGCCGCCGGGCACGGCGGGCTCGGCCATATTGTTCGCGAAGGTCACCCGCGCTTCGACCGGACCGGCCGGGCCCTTGAGAATGTTGCCGGTGAACCAACTCGGCCCGAGCGACGGCTTGTCCTCGAGGAAACGCCAGTCCTGCCACACCGTATTCCGCTCCGCGGTAATCTCCGAGCGCTGGAGGTAGAAACCGCCGGCGTTCTCGGCGATAAGGTTGCCAGTGAAATGCGCGCGTGTCTCCATCGTCACGCGCATGGCGCCGGAATTTTTCGCGGAGTTGGAGTTGCCGACAAACACGTTGCCGTCGACGAGGATGTTGAATTTGTCCGCCGGGTAATAGGTATCCAAAGGCGCGTCGTAGCGATGCTCCTGCCCGCCGAGGAACAAGCCGCCGGCGTCGTCACCACCTTCGTTCGCCACGAAGACATTGCGCCGGATGGCCGGGGCCGACCAGAGGGCGACGAACACGCCGCCGGCGTCGTTGCGGGCGAGCGATTCGTTCGCGACGATGACATTGTCCTCAAACGTGCCGGCCGACCAGTCGAAGAAGGAAACTCCACCACCGTCGGAGCTGCGCATCGGGTCGTCGAGGCCCGCACGGTTGTTGGCGAAGACATTGAACACCACCTGCGGCCGGGCCGCGCGGTCAGCCGCGAGTGCGCCGCCGCGTCCGCACTCGGTGGTGTTCCCGTAGAACAGGCTGTGCTCGATGCGGGGCGTGGCGCCGTTCAGGCACATGATGGCGCCGCCGTCGTGGGCGGTCTCATGCAGCAGGGGCGGGTTCCACGGCACGGGAATGAGCGTGCGATTGTCGGTGAAGATGCAGTTGGCGACGGTCGGCGATGTGCCGTCGCATAGCAGCGCGGCGCCCTTGCCGCGCACGCGGCCGTTGGTGAAGTGGAAACCGTCCACCCGGGCATCGTCCGCGCCGATCGCGATGCGGTGCTGTCCGGCGCCATCCAGCACCGTGGCGTGCCGGTAGATGTCGCGGGCCCCGCCGCGCGCGGCGAACCCGCCGTAGAGATCAACGTGCGGCTTGAGCGCGAAGGTCGGCTGCAGGTAGCGGCCCTGCGACACGAGCACGGCCACGCGCGCGGCGACCGTCGGCCGGCCGGCGGCCTCGATCGCCTGAACGACACTGGCCAGCGGTTTCGTCACGGAGCCGTCGCCTTTGATATCATCACCGTGCGCCTGGTCGACATAGAGCACGGTCTGGTATTTCGCGAGGTCGACCGCGCCGGAGGCCCGCGGCCCGGGAGAAGCGGCACCGGCGGTAAGCGCCGCCAACAGCAACACCACCGGCGCCAAAAAGTGTCCGGACATGATACGACAAGGGACTGCGAGGAGTGTTTTGTTCATGAAATTGCGCCGGCGGTCAGTCCGCCGGGTTCAAGACCGCCACGGAATCGCCCTCGACGAGGCACGGTTCCACCAGGATCTTCGTGGGAATCTGTTCGTTCTTGTTGCGGATCCGCCAGAACAACTGCTGGACGGCACGCCGGCCGATGGCCTCCGCCCGCACATCCAAGGTGGTGAGCGAGGGGTTGAGGCCCATGACCAGCGGTTTCTCATGATTGAAGGAAAGGAGGCTCAGGTCGGTGCCGGCGCGCATCCCGCGCTGGCGCAGGGCGGCATAGATTTGCACCGCGATGCTGTCGGCGCTGACGATGATCACCGTCGGACGCTCTTCCTCCGGCAGCGCCGCCCAGCGGTCGAGCAGCGGCATGACCTCCGCCGGACGCGTGATGGCGGGCAGCGGCCACTTCACCTGCTCCGACTGGACCTTCTCGAAATACTTCAGGTTCATGCCGAGCCGTTGCGCATGCGCGGAAAGGGCGCGCTTCAAACCTTCGGAGCGGGTCTGGCCGAGCCGAGGATGCAGGTAACCGACCCGGCGGTGACCGCGAGCGTGCAGATACTCCATGCCAATGCGGGCCCCGACATCGAAGTCCATGCCACACATGTCGCCCTGCCCCGAGTCCGGCCTGCCCAACAGCCAGACGTGCGGGATGCGGTTGATCGCTTCCACCAGCGCAGGGCTCGCGCAGAGGCGAAGGTCGCCGAGCAGCGGGCTTTTCAGAATGAGACCGTCCACCTGGTTCTTCGCGAGGAAGACCGGCACGCGGTCGGCATTGGGCACGTTCGCGAGCATCAGGTTCATCCCTTCGGCCGCCATCTCCAGCTCCACCCCGTGGATGGCTTCGCTGATCACGGGAAGATGCGTGAGCGAGTCGTCCATGCCGAGAAGCAACAGGCCGAAATTACCGCGTCGCCGATAGCCGCCCTGCCCGTCGGTCACCATGCCGCCCTTGCGCCGTTTGCGCAGGGGCTTGTAGCCGATGCGCGCGATGGCTTCCGTCACGCGCTTGCAGATGTCGGCCCCGACGGCATCAGGCGTGTTAAGCACCCGGGATACGGTGCCCACAGAAACTTCCGCCGCAGCGGCCACATCGAGAACGGTCGGTTTGGCCGGCGCCAAGGGGGTAGCACGAGTCACGCGGGTGTTAGAAACCTAACTTTGCGGTCGGGCAAGGAAAATGTGAAATAAGGACATGAAATTGTTTTTTCACATGCCAAATCGCTCGCTCATCACTCACGATAACTGGATTCACGTCAAGCGACCATAATTATACTCTTATATCTATTAATAAGCGTTTTAAGAAAGTTTAATCCAGAATCCAACCGAAGAAACATGTGAAGTGCTACGGCGATATTTATTTTCTGATATTTCAAGCTGGTTTATTAGTAAACAGCCCCGATAAGCGAAGGTAAGATGAATCTCCTGCCTCGTTGGATTCCACTGACTGCAGTCTTGCTGGTCCCGGCCGCCGCCGCCGAACCGTTTACCAATTCTCTCGGCATGCGTCTGCTGCCGATCGCACCGGGCACGTTTGCCATGGGCGAGTCCAATCTGACCCCCGCGAATGATTTCAAGGTCGCCGCTTACCTGACCCGGGGCGACTGGGACGAGCATCCCGTCCATCAGGTGGCGCTCACCCAATCCTTCTACTTGGCGGAGGAGGAAGTGACCACAGAGCAATTCCGCCGCTTCCGCGCCGACTACACCGGCAACCCGGACACCGCTCCCTTTGCCGCCGCCATCAGCTGGGATGAAGCCACGGCGTTTTGCGCCTGGCTGTCGCGGCAGGAAGGACGTCACTATCGGCTGCCGACCGAGGCCGAGTGGGAATACGCCGCGCGCGCCGGCACGATATCGCTGTTCAATTCCGGCGAAAAGCCGCCGGCGCCGGGCGCCACCAACCCTTGGGGCCTGAAAAATATGCACACGGGCGTGTCGGAGTGGTGTGCTGACTGGCATGGCGAATATCCGGCCAACCAGGTCACCGACCCGGTTGGTCCCGCTGGTGGCTGGGCCAGGGTCGTGCGCGGGGGCGGACTCGACAAGCTCCTGCCCTTCTACGCCCGCTCGGCCAACCGCGCCGGCGTGCCGCCGAATTTTCCGCCGGTGTCGCTGGAACAGGTCAGAAAACTCAGCGCCGGTGAATCGGCCAACGAGGTCGCCACGCCCGAGGGCACTGGCCAGCAACGCAGCGGCACCTACAAGAGCGAGTTTCTTTACCAATCGTTCACGCGCTCGGTCCTCAACAACCAGGGCAACCACACCATCGGCTTCCGCGTCGTTTGCGCCCCGGCCCTCACGACGGCGCCTGCGCGCGCCCGGACCGGCTATGTCCGGCAGGGCGTCCGGCAATCCGGTCCGCCCGCCGCCATCGGCCCGGATCCATCGCGCCCGTGGTTCCGCAAGCGCTACCTGCTGCCCACGCCGCCGGAGAACACCGCCCCCGACCGGTTCCCCGCCTTCCGCGCCATCGGCTGGCCCCGGGGGTTTCTCAGCCACATGCACAGCCCGGGGTTGGAGGTGGCGAGCAATGGCGACCTGATCTTCCTGCCCTTCACCGCGGTCTCCGAGACCGACCCCGATTGCGCACTGATGGCCACCCGACTGCGGTTTGGCGCCGACGAATGGGACCCGCCCGATCTCTTCCTCGACCTGCCCGATGTGGACGACACCTCGCCGATGCTCTGGAACGACGCCGGCCGCCTGTGGTTTTTCTTTGGCGCCAACAAGCTCGACTCCGGTTTCCCCTTCCAATGGACCACCTCGGACGACCACGGCGCAACATGGAGTCCGGTGCAGTTCCCGCTCTTCACCACTCCCGTAGGCGGCCATTCGGCCCAGCCGATCAGCAGCGCCTTCCGCGACGCCTCGGGCCGGATTTACGTGGCCAGCGATGCCATCGGGCCCGAGTCGGTGCTCTGGCAGAGCGATGACAACGGCCGCACGTGGCGCGACCCGGTCGGCCGCAGCGGTGGCCGCCACACGGTCTTCACCCTCCTGCGCGACGGACGCATCCTCGGCATGGGCGGCAAGAGCTCGAACATCGAGGGCTTCATGCCGAAGTCCATTTCAAGCGACGGCGGCCGCACCTACAAGGTGACCAAGACGCCCTTCCCTCACCTCGGCAGCAACCAGCGCCCCACCCTCATCCGCCTCGCCAGCGGCCGGCTCTTCATGGCCGGCGACCTCCAGAGCGAAAAGGGCGTGCAGCCGGCCGGCGTGACAGAAAGGGGCGCGTATGTCGCCCTGTCCGACGACGAGGGTGAGACCTGGACCATCCGGTCCCTGCCCGGCACCCAAGTCCACGAGCTGACCAAGCGCGCGGAGCAGATGGGCGGCGGCACCCTTGGCTACTCGGTGGCGCGACAGGCGCCCAACGGCATCATCAATCTTGCGGTCACGATGACCAGCCCCTGCCTGCATTTCGAATTGAATGAGGCCTGGATCCTCCATGGCGGCGACGTCTCCGCGGACGACACCACCCTGCGAGCCAATAGCGCGACCGCAATCCGCGACGTGCAGGAATACGTCGAGCACGACACAGACGGCCGCCCTCACCTCCGCTACTCCGGTGGCATCGGAAACGACGGCCGCTTCCTTCTCCACGGTCCGAGCAAGTGGTATTATCCCGACGGCCGGATCCAGCGTGAGGCCGGCTATGCGCTCGGCCGTCTAACCGGGACCGAGACCTACCATGGTCCGGACGGCACGCGCGAATGGACGCGCGAGCATGGCGCCGACGGCACGGTCGTCTGGACCAACTACTGGCCCGACGGCAAGGTCCGCACACGCTCCCACTGGCGCGACAGCCACGCGGAAGGGACCGCCGTCTTGAACGATCCCACCGGCCGCGAAATCTATCGCGTCGATTTTGCCCGCGGCCTCCCCGGCAAGGAAACCGGCGCGCCTGGTGAATATTAACCCATCCATTCCAACATGAAAAATACCCCTGCTTCCCGCCTGCGCAACGTTCTCCGACTCGCGGCCAGTGCGTGGTTGCTGACCGCCCTCGCCTCGGCTTTCGCGGCCGATGAAATCTCCATCTCCCCGACCCCCGCGCCGGTTGTGCCGCATGAACGTCTCTGGAACATCGTGCTCATCGTCGCGGACGACATGGGCTGGAACCAGGTCGGCTATCACGGCTACGACTGGTATCAGACACCGAACATCGACCGCATCGCGCGAGCCGGGTTGCAATTCCGCGACGCCTACAGCGCCGCGCCAATCTGTTCACCCACGCGCGCCGCGCTCATGACCGGCAAGGATCCGGCGCGCCTGCATCTGACCGACTACATCCCGGGCAATCCGCACGAGGACAAACCGCTCGTCACGCCGCAACAGATCCCCTGCCTGCCGCTCGAAGAGACCACAATCCCCGAGATGCTCCGCCCGCTCGGCTATGTGTCCGGCCATTTTGGCAAGTGGCACCTTGGCATCGACTACCACTACCAGCCGGGCCGCCTGTTTGATCCGGCCTCACAGGGTTTTGATGTCGTCTTCACCGCCAAGAAGCCCGAGGACGACCTGGTGCCGCCGCCGCCTGACGCCCACTCCACCGTCGAGATCACGGAAAACGCCATCAAGTTCATCGAGAAGAACCGCGACCGCCCGTTCTTCTGCTACGTCCCCCACAACGTCGTTCACCGCCCGCTCTACGAGGAGGAAGAGCTGATTGAAAAATACCGGCGCAAACCCGGCTCCACTCTGCCGATCCACAATCCGATCATGGGCGCGATGATCGAGCGCATGGACACCGGCATCGGCCAGATTCTCGACACCCTCGACCAACTCAAGCTGAGTGAGCACACCGTCGTAATCTTCGTCTCGGACAACGGCGGCCTAGAGGCACTGCAGAGCCAGGCTCCGCTCCGCGCCGGCAAGTCCACGCTCTACGAAGGCGGCATCCGCGTGCCGCTGGCGGTCCGCTGGCCGGGCGTCGTCCAGCCTGGCCGCACCACCAACGAGCCGGTCGTCACCCAGGATCTCTTCAGTACCATCATGGAAATCGCCGGCGCGCCCTACCGGAAGGATTACGCCGACGGCGTCAGCCTGCTCCCGTTGCTCCGTGACTCGGCCCCGACCCTCGGGCGCGAGGCCCTGCATTGGCACTACCCGCATTACCATCACTTCGGCGGCCGTCCCAGCAGCGCAATCCGCGTCGGCAACTACAAGCTCATCGAATGGTATGAGGGCACCCTGCTGAACCAAGGCCCCGCCGTGGAATTGTTTGACCTCGCAAACGACATGGGTGAGCAACACGACCTTGCCGCCGCGAAGCCTGAACTCGCGCGCAGCTTGCGTGCAAAACTGGATGCCTGGCGCGATGGCGAACACGCCCAGATGATGACCATCCGGCGCTGATCTCCGGGACGCGCCGGCTCAACGGCTGTCAGTCACCCGTCCCACGATGACCTCGCGGGCGCGCTTGAGCAGCGAATAGAAGACGCCCGGCTCGACGGGATCCCAACCAAAAGCCTGCCCCTCGGCGCTCATCGGGATCGTCGCGACCCACTGCAACGTCGGCCCGGCCTCGGGCATGGCCAGCACGTAGAGTTCCTTCTCGTCATGACCGGTGACGTAGAGAAATCCTCCCGGTCCGAAGGCGCCGCCTGAGCAGCTGTAACCGCGCATGGAGAGCATCGCCACCAGGTCGCCCGGAAAGCCCCAGCCGCCGGTCTGCCGCCACTCGTCGTCGAACTCCACCAGCCGCGACCATTCCGGCCCGCGGCCCGGTTCGCCGCCCCGGCTGGCATAAGACACAAAGCAGGCGACCCAGCGGCCGTCGCGTCGGTCCAACCAGGTAAGCGAGCCCCCGTAGAGCCCAAAGCTCCGGCTGCCGATGTGCTTCATCGTCGCGGTGTCCCAGATCTCGACCGAACTCTGGTTGGGCACACCGGGATAATTCGAGTGGGCGCAATATAGCCGGCCCTCATGCACCACGCCGGCATTGAGGTGAATGAGCGGCTCTCCCTCCGGACACTCCCAACCCGCGACCCGTTCGCCGGTGGCTTTGTGGTATTTACCCAAGGCATGATTGGAAATGACATAAAAATAATCCTGGTCGACCGCCACGCCCTGCCGGGCTTCGACGGCCGGATGGCGCCGGAGCTCGGTAAATTGCCAGTTACCCGGTCCGGGGCCCGCCGATGCGGGAGTGGCGACCGGATCAGCCGCGAGGCCGAATCCGGGCAGGAGCAGAAAGAGTGAGAGCAGGGACTTGATTTTCATGATGGAGAAAAAAGCGGGACCGGCCGGGCGGGACCGGAACGAAAGCAAGAGCAGACGGCTTTGATCATGACGGAGCGCCTAGATCAGCGCTAGGCTGAGCAGAAATACCGTGAGGATGGCGGTGAGCCCGGCGATGCCCGAGGCGACCGTGACCAAGCGATAGCCCTGGGCCACCGACATTTTGGTCATCTGGGTGATCACCCAGAAGTAACTGTCGTTGACGTGGGAGAACATCATCGCGCCGGAGGCGATCGCGAGTGTGGTCAAGGGCGGCCCGAAGCCGGTGGCGAGGCCCATGGAGGGCAGCAGGTGCGCCACGAGCGAGGCCGTGGTAATCATGGCGACCGTCGACGAACCGATGGCGGTCTTCAGGCCGGCGGCCACGATGAAGGGCAGCAAGATGTTCATGGCCCCGAGGTCAAGCGAGGCCAGGGTCTTGCCGACCATGGCGGCCATGGGAGTTTCCCGCAGCACGCCACCAAAGGCGCCGCCCGCTGCGGTGATGAGGATGATCGTGCCGGCGTCACGCAGCCCGTCCCCGCACCAAGACCCGAACGTATCCAGGCCGTGTCGCCGCACGACGAACCAGGCCAGCCCCACCCCGAGCAACAGCGCCGAATTGGGATCGCCGACCATGGTGAGGAAGGAGCGCAGCCCCGAATCGCCGAAGGGCCGCCCCGGCAGGCTCGCCACGGAATTGAGGGCGATCAGCAGCAGTGGCAGCAGGATCGGAGAAAACGCCGCCAAGGCACCCGGGGCCTCGTCTGACGGTTCCGTCGCATTCTCCGTCGGATCAGCGCTGCCGGGAAATTCGCCCGGATCAATATAGATGCGCCGCCCCGCGTAGCGGGCGTAGAAATAGGTGTTAGCGATCACCGGCAGCGAGACGAGTAAGCCCAGCAGCAACACCGTGCCGATGTCGGCGTGCAGTTCGCCCGCCGCGGCGATCGGCCCGGGCGTCGGCGGCACGAGGCAATGCGTGGCGTAAAGCCCCATGCTGAGCGCCACGGCGAAGGTCGCGAGGGACTCCTTGGTCTTGCGCGCCAGCGAGCGGATGAGCGGCGAAAGAATGACATAACCGGAATCGCAAAACACCGGAATCGAAACGAGGGCGCCCGTGCAGGACATCGCCAGGACGGAGCGGGTCTTCCCGATCAGCCGGATCATGAAACTCGCCATCAGCAGGGCGCAGCCGCTCTTTTCCAGGACCGTGCCGATGATGCAGCCGCAGGCGATGATGATGCCAATGTAGCCGATCGTCTTGCCGAAGCCGCCGGTGAGGGCGGTGATGGTCTGGGCCGGGGACAGCCCGCCGCACAGCCCCATGCCGTAGGCCGTGATGACCAGGGCCAGGAAGGGGTGGAGCTTGAACCGGGTGGTCGCGACCACGATGAATCCGATGCTGAGCACCAGGGCGATGAAAAGGAACGGACCGGTAAGCATGACGAGAGGGGATTGATTCAGGCGCCCGCTGGCTGGGCGCTGGAGTTGGGCGAATCCAAAGAGGGAATGAGGCAGGGCACAAGCTCCGGGAGGAGAGCGAAAGTTTTCGCCGCTCTGTCGGGAGATCTCAGGCGCGATTGAGTTGCGACCGGCCGGATTCGACCACGACCGAGGCCGGCGTCTTGGCTAGGACGCCGGGTCGGTCTTAGACACCACGTATCTGGCGCGGTCGTCGACCAGGCTCACGGTCTCCTTCTGTGTCCATGCGGATGGACCGAGTCTTTGCCGCCAACTTTCTCAGAAATGTAATCACCCAGATGCCCGACGAGACCGAAGTCCCGCGCGCGTAAACGCCCCGCTTGCCATCCGCCGCCGGCCCCGTTCACTGCCCTCATGCTCCCGTCCCTGCCCCAGCGTTCGGCATCGCCCCCGGCAAAAACCCCGTTTCACCTGATGACGAAACCGATCGGGTCGCGGTGCAACCTCGACTGCAGCTACTGCTTCTATCTCGAAAAAGAGAAACTCTACACGGATGCTGGCGGCATGCGGATGAAACCGGAAGTGCTCGAGACCTATGTCCGGGACTATATCGCGGCGCAGCCCGCGCCGGTCGTCAGCTTCGCCTGGCAGGGCGGCGAGCCGACGCTGCTCGGCGTGGAGTTTTTCCGCACGGCCGTCGCGCTCCAGCAGCTCTACGCCAACGGCAAGCAGATCGAGAACGCCTTCCAGACCAACGGCGTGCTGCTCGACGACGAATGGGGACAGTTTCTGGCCGAAAACAAATTCCTCGTCGGCATCAGCATCGACGGACCGCGCGAACTCCATGACGCCTACCGCGTCGACAAGGGCAGCAAGCCCACCTTCGACCGCGTGATGGCAGGCATCGCGGTGCTCAAGAGGCACAAGATCGAGTTCAACACGCTGACCACGGTGCACCGAAAGAACTCCCCGCACCCGCTGCTCGTGTATCGTTTCCTGCGGGAGATCGGCTCCGGCTACATCCAGTTCATTCCCATCGTGGAGCGCAATGCCGGCAACAATGACTCCGGCCTGTGGCTCGCCCCGCCCCCTGACCACGAGGATGCCGCAGCCCTGGACTCGCAGGTCATGCTCTGGAGCGTCCGGCCCCTGGAATTCGGCAAGTTCCTGTCGACGATCTTCGATGAATGGATCCAGCATGCCGTGGGCCGGATCTTTGTGCAGCAGTTCGACTCCGCCCTCGCCAACTGGGCCGGCGTGTCCGCTGGGGTCTGCGTCTTTTCGGAGAATTGCGGCCGGGCGCTGGCGATCGAGCACAACGGTGATGTCTACAGCTGCGACCACTACGTCTACCCGCGTTACAAGCTGGGCAAACTGATGAACACGGCGCTGGCCACCCTGGTGGACTCGCCGCAACAGCAGGCCTTCGGCCAGGCCAAGTCGGCCAGCCTGCCGCGGCAATGCCGCGAGTGCCCGGTGCGCTTTGCCTGCCACGGCGAGTGTCCCAAACACCGCTTCCTGAAAACCCCGGACGGCGAGCCCGGGCTCAACTACCTTTGTGCCGGCTACAAGCATTTCTTCGGGCACGTCGACGCGCCCATGAAGACCATGGCCTCCCTGCTTTCCCTGGGCCGCGCCCCGGCGGAAATCATGCACCTGCCCCGCAGCCAGTGGCTGCCCCGCACGGTGCCGGCCAGGTTCTGAGCCCGCCCGAAGGATCCAGTTTCCCCCTGCGCCACGAGCCCTACAATATTTCCTCCCTCAACCCCCTCAAAACATAAAAACCCAACTTCTCTTCGGCCTCGGACTGCTGGGCGCCGCCACCAGTTCACTAGGCGCCGCCACCGGCGATGACTCCGCCATTACCGCTGTGCTCGCCGCCGACCGGGCCCGGGGGGCCGCCCTGCTCGCCGCCGACACCACAACGCTTGGCTCCCTGCTGGCCGCTGATTTCAACTACACCCACAGCAACAGCAAGCAGGAGACCAAGGCCGCGCATATCGAATCGTTCCGGCAGGGCATGCGCTACGCCAAATTCAAGACCTCGGCGCTGCGGGCGCATGTGATCACACCCGAGGTAGTCACCCTCAACGGCATCATCGAACAGACGAAGGGCCCGGTCGGCGCCATGACGGACCTGCGGCTGCTTTTTCTCGCCGTGTGGCGCAAGACTAGCGACCACTGGCAGCTCACGACGCTCCAGACTGCGGTGCCGCCCGCTTCGGCCAAGTAAGCCCGGCGGATCCGGTGCTGGAGTTCTTGACCGGAATCATCTCCCGATCACGCCTGCCGCGTGCAGGTACCGGTTGGATTCAGCCGCTAGCTGTCGCGCACGCAGCGGAAGCCCAGATTGGTTGTCGCGCTGTCGGGGGTGTTGGCACTGCGGGCATCAACCCGGTAGCGATTGCAGTAGCTGGTGTGGCAGAGGTAGCTGCCGCCGCGCATGATCCGGCGTTCGCCGGCAAGCGGACCGATCGGATCGGCCGGCGGGCTGCCCGTGTAGTAACCCGCGTCAAACCAATCCCAGCACCACTCCCAGACGTTGCCTGTCATCTGGTATAGGCCGTAGCCATTGGGTTTGTAGGTTTTCACTGGTGCCGGACCGTAATGACCATCCGCCTCGGTGTTTTTACTCGGAAATGTTCCCTGCCAGACGTTCATCATGTGGCGGTCGTCGGGCCCGAGCTCGTCGCCCCACGGAAAGCGATTGCCCGGCGCCAAGCCGCCGCGTGCGGCAAATTCCCACTCGGCTTCCGTCGGCAACCTTTTGCCCGCCCAGGCAGCATACGCGACCGCGTCATTCCAGGAAACCTGGACGACCGGATGACTCCAGCGTTTCTTGATGTTGGATCCCGGCCCCTCGGGATGCCGCCACGTCGCGCCCTCAACCCGGCACCACCACTCGCTGCCCTGCACAACCAATCGCACGGATTTTGCGATTTGCGTCGGGGTGAGATGTCCCTGAAATACGAACGACCAACCAAAGCGCTCCGACTCCGTCTTGTAGCCGGTGACATTCACGAAACTGTTGAACTGTTCGTTCGTGACGGCACAGGCATCGATCCAGAAAGGTTTCAGCCGAACCGCGTGAACCGGCCCTTCGCCGTCCGCGACAAATCCGTAGTCGCGCTCATTGCCCATGAGCCATTCCCCTCCGCGCAACAGCTTCATTCCCGTCGTGGCGGCGTCCGTTGCGCGCAAGAAAACCGGGCCAGGTGCAGCCCCGGCTTCCACTCCCTCCGTGCGCGCGCGGATCGGGGAACAGCAGAATTCATTATTCATTGCAGGCAAAATGCTCCCCGGGCACGGTCATGGCAAGTCAGGGGAGCAGCGCCCCCCCGTTGAATCCGCAAAATGGCTCGCTTTCGCTTTTCACTGAGCGAGCGGACTCATTTTTCGGACCGGGATTGGAGTCGACCTGAAAGCCTGTTGCCGCTGGGCTGTGGTGACAGAGAGGGAGGGATTTGCTGCGCTCAAGGCTTCGCCACATAGCCCGCGGCTTTGCCTCTATCCTGCCCGATGCCCACCTCGCCAAGGCTTTGTGGGGCACCCTTCGCTCCGTAGTTCGGCCGGTCGAGATGCAGGCCTCGTAATCCGGAGGTGGTCAGGGCCCTCCATATCTGACGTCACTGAATGATTGTTGAAAGCGGCCGCACAAGAAAAGCTCACAATCATGAGCGTAAAGTATACACAACCCATGTAACCGGTCTGTTGCTAAACTGTACCTCGCCTATTAGGGGGCAGATGCCAGCGACCCCCGAACACCCCCTAGGCTAAAAAGTGGCAACGCCGCGCAAAGGGAAACGGATGATTTTGAGCAAAGGCTGATGGGTGGGTTCCCGGCGCCGCAGTGCGTAGACCCGCACGGTTTGAGTGCCCACATCCAACTCGGCGCGGACCAGCCGATGGGCCCAGTGCACCGCCACGCCGAGTTCGGCGCCGAGCAGGCGTATGCGGCCGGTGCCATCCGTGCGCCGCAGGAAGATGATCTGATGCGCCGGTGGCGATGACGGCCGGCCACGTTCCGGGCTCTCGGCCCGCGGCAACGCCCGGTGCGCCCGGAGGAAGGCCTGATTGCGGGTGCGCAGTTGCCGCAGGTCGCGATGCCGGAAGCGTTGCCAGACTTTGGCCTGCCACAGGGCATTGAAGCTCTCGACCGCCGCCTGGAAGCCGGTTTCGCGCGGCGGCGCGAAGACCGGGACCACGCCGTGATCAAGACAGAAGCGGATCAGTCGGCCCAGCCGGCGCACGGCCCGGGATGAACCGGCAAACCTGGTGTCGTTGTCCATCTGTAAATACCCCGGCGCGCCCCACCGGGCCCAGTGCGCGGTCAGGACCGGGCGGATCGATTCGACCCGCCAGCTCCGGGACGCGGGCTCAGCCAAGGCGAGCTTCCCCCAGAGGGAGATCCCGGTCAGCACCTCGATCTGACCGAGGCGACGCAGGTGCAAGCCCTCGACCACATCGAGCTGGTCGAGTTCGGCTGCACCTTGGGCGAGGACCGGCAGATACCAGCCCGGCGGAGGTGGCGGGTGCCGCCGCTTCTGCGGGGTCAATCCGGCCCGGTGCAGGATGCGGGCGATGGTCCGAGCCGAAGGAGCCCTCGGACCTTCGGCCAACAGCCGGCGGCGGATTGCTTCCGCTCCGACATAGCCGAGGGGATCGTGCCGCGCTAGCCAGCGACGTAGCCCGATGACGCGCCGTTCCAACTTGCGCGGCGTGCGGTTGGGCGCGCGGGCCGAACCACTGGCCCGGTCGGTCCACTCCATCCGATCCAAACGCCGGCCGCGGGCACGGCGCACCCACAACCAAGCGGTGCTGACCGCGCAGCTCACTCGCTGTGCGGCCAGTCTCAGGCTGAGACCCCGCCGCACCAACGTCACAAGCAAGCGCCGACGCTCAAGTTTTTTTCATCCGCGCAGACTACCACAAACCTCGCGTGCTGGCGGCTACGTTTCGGCTCGCTCCGCTCGCCTCCACTCCGCCGCCAGCACGCGTTCGGACGGCCGAAGTGTTCGGGGTTGCTGTCCGTAAGGTGTTCGGGGAATGCTGTCATCTGGCCTATTAGGTTACAAATTTCCGGGGTGATCTGTTGATTTCCATTTCACGCCACCGGCAGCGCCGTCCAGTTCCGGCCGCTGCGGACAATGTCGATGGCCTCCTGGAACAGCCAGCCGTCGCGGAATTTCAAATAACCGGCATCACCTTCCCCGCGGATGTCGGCCACAAACTCACGCGCGAGCTGCGTCCAATTTCTCTGCGTATCGTCGGCGGCCGTCGGAAGGCTTTCGATGATGCGCGGGGGAACCTGGATTTCCTCCCAATCCGTTTTGCTGCGACCGAGAAATATCCGCCCTTGCGCGTAGGCCCCGTCAAGGTGGAGCGTTCCCCGCTCGCCATAAAAAGCGACATAGTCCTCCAGCCGGCCAACGCGCAAAGCAGAGTGCCGGAAAACCGCGCTCCCGCCGTCCCGCCAGTCGCCGCCCGGCGCACCCAGGCGGGCCAGCACCGTATAGGCCCAGTCGGAATCCACCTCGAGCCAGTCACACCGGGCCGCCTCCTCGGGGGTCAGCGCCATTTTTGTGAAATTCCGGAAATCATGCACCGGCTGGCCAACCGGCACCCGCCTGAGGTCATTGCGCGCGTCCCCCATCGCCGCGAGCACCGTTCCTCCGGTCACACTAAGCACGATGGCCAGCTTGTGCACAAAATTGTTGTTCAGCCTGCCGCCCCCGGTATCGAGCCGGTGCGGCCAGCTGAAGGAGGTCAATTTGGGCCAGTGATAATGGGAGACGCCTTCGGTCTCGTATAATTCACCGATCAACCCGGACGCCGCCAGCTCGTTCAGTCCCACGAGGCTCAAGGTTGGTATGAAGTAGTAGCGCTCACTGACGCTGCCTATTCGGGCGGCTCGATGAACCGCCCTGGCATTCAGGCTCTAAAGCGTATGATCGCCGCGGGCGAGGTTAAGGTCGTGGTCATCTTCAAACTCGAACGCCTCTCGCGTAACATTGATGAGTGGGGACCGTTCCGCGCTTTCCTGGAGAAACACGGTTGTCAGCTGGTCAGCGCCACGGAGGACATTTCCGAAGAGGAGCCGGAGGGTCGGCTCAAGAACAACATCATGATGAGCGTAAATGATTTTGAGCGACGCAACACCGCCAAGAAAACGCGCATCAAGATGCGGGAGCAGGCTAAGCGCGGTTACTGGAACGGTGGCCATATTCCCTTCGGCTACGCCTACGATAAGAACACCCAATCATTGCAGATTCATCCGGAGGAGGGACCGATTGTCCGGCGCATTTTCGATCAAGCCGCGCAACTGGTTTCCCTCACCGATATAGCGAATGCCCTGAATGCCGACGGGCTCCGCACCAAGCAGCGGGTGCTGCTGCGCCGTGACGGCATAGAGGAGACAATCGGCGGGCGAATGTTTCGATCGGATGGACTCCGTTTGCTTATCCACAACCCACTCTACCGGGGCGCCGTGAGATTTGAGGGCATCGAATATGCGGCGCAGCACGGTGCGCTAATTCCAGCGGACCTTTGGGACAAGGCGAACGCGGCGACGGCCGAAACGAAGCCGCGTCCGGTTTATCTCTTTCAGGAACGCGACACCCACAACCACCTGCTAAAGGGCCTGGCATGGTGCGCGGGCTGCGGTCGGGCGTTGGTGCCGAACGACAGCGGCAAAAAAAGCGTCAGCGGGGTTAAGTATCGCTACTATACGTGCAGCCTCGTGATGCGGGAGGCCCGAACCCGTCCCTGCGCGGTGGGAAGATTGTCGGCCGATGCCTTGGAGCGGGCGGTAATTGCGGTTATCGGGGAGGCCAGCAAACACCCCGCCTTAGTCTCCGAAATGGTCGACACGTCACGACGGCTGCGGGGCGGCGACCGCGAGGCGTTGCGCGTGCAGGTGGAGAAAATCAAAGCCGCGTTGGCAACGGTCGACAAAAAGCTCGCGAATTGCGCCGAAGCGGTGGTGCAAGGCGGTGCCGAAGCGGTGGTGCAAGGCGGTGCCGAAGCGGTGGTGCAAGGCGGTGCCGAAGCGCTGGGTGAGGTGCTGGTGCGCCGGGCGACGGACCTGCGCACCGAACGCCAGCGCCTGCTGCTGGACCAGGAAAGAAACCGCCAGAAACTTTCCGCCTGTGAGGCGACCGTGTTGGAGGAGCGCCGAATTTCCCTGAGCCTTGACCGGCTGAGGGAAATCCTGCCGGCGCTTCCGCCCGTGGAACGGAAGGAATTGATCCGGCTATTCGTCGAGCGGGTCGAGGTCCGCCGGGTGGTGGCAGCGGCACTCCGAAAAGCGGCCGTGGTGCCGCTGCCGCCTTCGGACGGCGAGAACCGCGTCATGGAGCTTCGCATCAAACTGCATTTGGCTGAGCTGGTGGAGGGTATGGAGCAGCGCGCGGCAGGCCAATCGCAAACCGCGGCCCCGCGCCGCGCACTTTCCTTCCGGGGTTTGAACCTCGATGCGCGCGTCGATTTCACCCATGCCCAGCGCGGCGAAGTGACGATTATCACCCCGTTCCGACAGACCTTGCGTCTCGACGCCCGTGTGCGGACCGTGCGAAAAATCACGCCCGCAGCCGAGCATCCGATCTTACGGGCTCGTCGGTGGGACGAGATGCTTAAGAGCGGCGCTATCGCCTCCAGGTTGGCTTTGGCCAAAAAGGTGGGACTTTCGCCCGGCGCGATCACTCTCATCATGAAGTTGGTCAAGCTCGCCCCGGATATTCAGGAGCATTTGGCGGAGCTCAATTCGCCAAGCGCGATTTGGCACTTCGGCTATAAGCCGATGGGCAAGCTGGCCGGTCTGCCTTTCGATCAGCAACAGGCAGTATTTGCGCAAATGCGCGCGGATTTTGAAAAGCAGGAACAACGCGATCACGCGCGGCAAAAAACCGTGCCGTTGTCGGTTGCGACGAAGCCGGCGTCGCATGGTTCGCCCCGGCTATCAGCGGGGTAGAAATTCGTCCGTTTCGGGCGGCGTTTAGGCCGAAAAATTTGCGAAAACGAACCAATTTTGGGGCCCAAACTTTTTGACTTACTTTGTTGGCTTGCCGGTTTTCGTCCCGAAAAGCGACCCCGGCGCAGAGCAAATGAAGAACTACTGCAAAGTAAGTCAAAAAACCGATTTCTTGTTCTTCCGCTCTCGCAGGCACTTAGGCCTGCCTTTGACTTACCTCGAAAAGAGTTCGTGGTTTTTTCGAGATGGCTGCCCGGTCCAATCCGATCCAAGAACTTTGGGAACGAATCCCTCGTTTTTAGAGGGAGAGTGCCGGGCAAGGTGAGAGATTGAGACAACATCCTACCCAACTCGCAGGCTGTTCAACCCTTCAGCGCGTCATTTATTCGTTCCATTCGTTCCAGCCGGTCTGACTTGATCCGCGAACTCTTGGAACGAATCCGACCGAATTCCAGACGTTAGGCGCTTTCAGGCTTCTCCCGCCATTCCGGGAAGGTGCTGAACAGACGGTTGCCTCTGGCGCCAAGGATGCGCCCGAGCTTGGAATTGCGGATGCGGCCATGGAGGTATTCTACCAGCCGGTCGAAATCGCCTCGATCGACGTCCTCCCATGATCGTCCGAAGTCCCGTCGGATGGCATTGTAAATGATGACGTATTTTCCGCGCCCCGCCTTCTCTTTGTCGGCGTGTTGATACTTCTGATAGCGGGCGATCAGGTATTTGATGTAGGCAGACATATTCAGGTCGGCTGCCAGCGAGTTCGGGTGCGCCGTCTTGGCGACCTTGGTCTTCCGGGCGACCTTCACGGTCTGGGCGTGGATTGTGGTCGCCGACTCCACGTGCACGCGCGCCTTCCCCGCGACGTGGAGTTCGACGTGCACGTCGAACAGCCGCTCTGCCTTCTTTGCGTCGGCCGGGGACAGATCGACGAAGCCCTTTTTCGCGATCATCTGCTTCAGGTCGCGCAACAACTCGGGCGTGTAGCGCGCCGGGTCCGCATCCACGATCTTGTGGTGGGTCGGGCAAAACAGGATGAGATTAGCGAAAGCGTCGCGCTCCTCGGCGGAGAGTTGGGGATCGTAGCGCGGCCCCTTGGGCCGGCTCGCGGTGATGTGGCAGATTTCGCCGACGACCTGCCCGGATTCTGTGACCATTTCCTGCGGGCAACCGGGATGGCAGCAACGGTTCGCGGACGAAGCCCAAAGGTGCTTCACGGTCTTGAGCGAAATGTCAGGCATCCGGGCAGCATGAGGACTGCGGGCGATTGCGGCAATTTCGATCTCAGGTTGCGCGGTTCGACCCCTTCGCGGGCGCGGGAGCCATCTTGCTGACGAGTTCTTTCATCTCGGCGCCGAACTCGCGGGCGACGGCATTGTGGCAACCGGTCATTGTTTGACTCACAACACGCCGTCTCCGCCTCGCGCCGGTCAAGCTGGACCGCAGCGAAGCGAGGAGGAGCTTGACGGGCGTCGGGAAAATGGAGGCGCGGGCCAGCCCGGGAAACCGCCCCAATCAGTTGTTTCATGAAAAGCTTGCCGGGGTGATGGGGACGCGGGGTTGAGGTTGGGAACATTCTCCGGGGCGGCAAGCGTGCAGCCCCCCGCCTGCAAGCGAGGGCTGGGCGCGCCCTAATTTCGGGCCAAACTGACCGACAACGACTGGCCCTCGTTGCCCGCGGTATTTCTGAACTACAGGCGGATTCCGCGTTTGCGCATCTGAAACCGCCTGCTTCGATACGCGCAGTGCCCGGTTGCACCCCATGTATTTCCAACTGCAAAATTCCCCGACTCTGGCCCTGTTGCATAAGCGCCATTCGGGAGTCCTTTTGTCTTTTTTTCAAAAGGTATTCCGCGAAGCGAATATCCTGGAAATCCCGGAGGAGCGGCTGGAGGGCCGCTGGCAGACGTTCATTGAGGAGGACGTGATCCACAGCGATTGGGAGGACGAGCCACCGACCAATACCGCGAAATTCTATCTGGAGGAATGGTGCAAGAACCGGTGGCTTGCCCGCACCTACGACGAAAAGGAAGGCACTTATCTCTACCGCCTCACGGCGCACACCGAGCAGGCGCTGCTGTTTGTCGAGCAGCACCTGACGGCGAACCGGAGAGCCTTTATCGGGACCGAGTCGAACTTCTCGAAAATCTGGCACTCGCTGACCGAGTTGGCCGAAAGGACACAAACGGACCCCAAGGTGCGGGAGCAGCAGCTCCTGGCGGAACGCGACGTGATCGATGCCGAGATTATGGAACTCCGTCAGACCGGGAAGCCGCGACGGCTCGACGACACGGCGATCAAGGCGCGGCTCTATGACCTAGTCAGCATGGCCAATCGGTTCCTGGCGGATTTCCGGTCCGTCGAGGATTCGTTCCGCAAGCAGCGGGACGAAATTCAAAACCTCTACTTGGAGCAGGAACAGTCCCGTGGAGACATTCTGGCGGGGGCGCTCGATGCGGTCGAACTACTCAAGGATTCGGACGAGGGCCGCAGTTTTTTTGGCTTCCAGCGCCTGCTCCGCTCATCGGACGAGGTGGAGAAACTTCGCCATTTGACGCAGCACAGCGTCGTCTTGGCGAAGGGTTTTCAGATCGACGCCGGAATCCTGCCGGGTCTCGTGGGCCGTCTCCTGAATGAAATCAACCGCGCCCAACATACCTACAGCTCCATCGCGAAGCAGCTTCACATCGTGGTGGAGGAGTCGTTCCGCCGGGACCGCCGGCTCCTCCTCGACACAATTGCGGACATCAAAAAGCACGCGCACCTCCTACGGGCGAATCCACCGGACGAGGTCACCATGACCTGTTTTCTCCAGCCGGACATCAATCCGCTGCTGGGCTTGCGGTTCTTCGAGCGTCGGCTCGTAACCTCGCTCAACACGACGATCCGGGCCGGAGAGGAAAAAAGCGGCCTCGATGCCTTTTTCCGCGGCATCGGTCCGGACCTGCGCTTGGAACAGATTGTGAAGTTCATCCGCGAGGAATTGGAGAGCCAGCCGCAAGTGACGCTGTCGGTCCTCCTGGAGCGCCATCCGCTGAAATACGGGACCATCGATCTGCTCTGCTACATCTTTGCCGGCGGCCAGAGCGAGCGTCACCGGTTCCTGCCCGACGACATCGAGGTCAGCCTGAACACCGGGCCGAAGCGTGTGGCGCGCCTGCCGGAGATCATTTTCACCCGGGGGGCCAAACATGGCTGAGAAGAAAATCGCCCGCCAGCACGTCATCGCGAAACTGCTCACCGGGGCCGTTTATTTTGACGACGAGGGCTACTGGCAGGTGCTCTTGGACGATAAGCCCACGCTCTTGCCCTACTTCGCCGACATGGGTGTCCGCCTTGAGGTCGATACCGAAATGGGCATGGGGTTTCTTCGCCCGATGAATCTGGCGGAGGAGGAAGAGTTTGCGCTAGCCGGATACGCCCCGCTGCCGAAGATCATTCCGCCCAAGACCCTCGGCTATCTGCCCTCGGTGATGTGCGCCTTGCTGCGCGAGGCCCTGCAACGCCACGAAGAGAATTCCGTCGACACGAAGCACCTCTACTTGGACGAGGGCCAGTTGATCGAGTTGCTGCGGCCTTACCTCAGCGAGACGCCGGACGAGAAGGCGCTGAAGCGCGAGGTGAAGAAGGTCATCGCTCGGGTCGAGGAAATCAGCGCCCTGCACCGGCTGCTCAACCGGTCGGACGTGATCTACCGTGTCGAACCGATCATCCGGGCGCGCATTCCGCTCTCCCACCTGCAGGAACTGCTCACGCGGCTGAAGGATCTGGGCAAGGCGGATGCAGCCGCCGAGGACAACGGGGACAACGGCGAAAAGGAGCCCGCATGACGGCCAAACCCGAAGAGTCCGAAGTGGTCGATGTCTACCAAGAGGAAGCCTCGGCCGGTTACCGGCTTGACTACTTCGAGGCTTACAACTGGGGCACCTTCCATGAGCGGATCGGGCGGGCGAAGCTCGATGGCCAGACGACGCTCCTCACCGGGGAAAACGGCGCGGGCAAGTCCACCCTGGCGGACGGAATCGTGACGCTGCTCGTGCCCACGATTAAGCGAAACTACAACGCGGCCTCCAGCGACGCGAAACGGGAGCGGACGGAGCCGGACTACATCCGCGGCAACACCGGCAAGGCCTACAGCGAGCGCACGGAGCGGGATGAGCCGGTCTACCTGCGACCCGACGGCGAGTATTACACCGTGCTCCTGGGCGTTTTCCGCAACCGCCGGGAAAACAAAACGGTCACCTTGGCGCAGATCCTCTGGATCAAGGCCGGGGGCGACACCGCCAAGATTTTTCTGGTGGAAACCCGCGCCCTCACCATCGCTGGCGACCTCGCTGGCTTTCCCAGCATCGGTGAAATCAAGGAAACGCTGAAAAAGCGCGACCTAGAGCCAATTGACAAGTTCGGGACGTATTCGGAGCGGTTCCATCGGTTGATGAAGCTCAACGCCAACTGGCTCCCGATGGACATTTTCAACCAGACGGTCGCAGTGAAGGACATCAAGAATCTCACCGAATTCATCCGCGATTACATGCTGGAGGGCGGCTCGGCCGAAAAACTATTCGAAGGGCTGAAGGAACGCGTGCGCGAATTGCGCAACACCCATGCGAAAATCAAGATGCTCAAGGACCAGTTGGTGAAGCTGGAAACCGTGGCGGCGCACGTCTCGACGTTCCGTTCGGCCACGGAATTGAAGGGACAGCTCGAAGCCGAGCGTAGCGCCCTCGACGCTTTCTTCGCGAAGACCGCGTTGCGCCTGCGTGAGGCCCTGTCGGTCGAGAATGCGGAAATGATCGGGACGCTGATCCGGAAGCGCGACGACCTGTTTCGGCAGAAGGAGACGACCGCCGCCACCCTGGAGGCACTGCGGGCGAAGCAGAAGAATTCCGCTCAGGGCAACCAAATCGCCTCGCTCGACAGTGAGATCGAGACCCTGAACAAGGCGCTGGAATTTGTGACCAGCAACCGGCGGCGGTTCGATGCGTGGCTGGAGGACCTGCACCCAAACCGGCAGATTGGCACCGCCACTGCATTTGCCACGTTTGCCGCGCAGCTGCCCGCCCAGACCCAGGCCCTGAAGGGCCAGAGCGCCGATTTTGAAGCCAAGGAAAAGGAGGCCGACCGGAAGCTCTGCGAACTCCGGGAGGACTTCGACAAGGTCGAGAAGGAAATCAAAAGCCTGATCAACCAGCATACCGCCATCGAGGGTGAGGCGCTGGAACGCCGGGACTGGATCGCCGATTCGCTGAACATCCCCCGGAAAAACCTGCCCTTCATCGGCGAATTGATGCGCGTCCACAAAAACGAGGCTCGGTGGACCGGCGCCCTGGAAAGCCTGTTGCACGGTTTTGCCCTCACCATTCTCGTTCACCACGACAATTACCGGGACGTCGACGCCTTTGTAACCGCGAACAAGATGCGCGGCCGGATCGAATACGACCCGATGCCCGCCGAAGTCGCCGCACCCGGTGCCAAGCCGACCAGCGACATGGTCGCCGGAAAATTGGAAATCAAACCTGACGCTAGCACCTTCGGACGGTATTTACAGCGAGAGCTCTACCGCCGGTTCACCCACCTTTGTTGCGAAACCACGGACCAAAAGTGGCACAGCGCGGACCAGGCCGTGACCATCACCGGCCTATTCAAGGGTCGCACAGGCCGACGAGTGAAGGATGACCGGCATGACATCAACGACCGCCGCTACTGGATCCTAGGGTGGGACAACCACGACAAGCTAACCCTTCTGAAGGCGCGGCAAAAGGAGCTGGAAGGCCTTGGCGCCAAGGCCACCAAAGATTACCAGACGGCGAAGGCCGCGCGGGAAACCCACCTTAACCGGGTGCGGGCGGCGGACAACCTCATCCAGGCGGCGTTTACTTTCGAGCAAATCAGCGAGGTGGACCTCCAGACAACCATCGCCACCAAGACGGCGACCCGCGACGGGCTGAAAAAAGACCCCGCACTGGCCAAGTTGAGCAGCGACATCGCCGTCGCCGCCAAAGACCTGAAGAACAAAAACACCGCCTATGACGGCGCGGTCAGTGCGCTGGCCATCGCCGAGAACGACGAGGAGATCAATCTCGGCGAAATCGACCGGTTGAAAACCGTCACCAGCGCCCAAGCCCCGGAACTGGAGAACCTTTTCATTCTGATCGCCCGGCGCACGACCGAGCCCATCACCGACCTTAAGAGTCTTGACCGCCGGAATTCTTCGTTGCACCAAAACTACTCCGACGAGATCGCCCTCCAGCAATCGACGGCCGATACCAGTGCCGCCACGGCCGTGATGAAAATGGCCGAGATCGTGAATCATCCCGATTGGGGCCATCTCCATGACGAACTGGGCAGCATCCCGCCCCTGCATCTCTCCGACCAGATGATTGAACGGTTCTGGCGGGTCCAGGAACGGATCAACACCGATGACATCCCCAAGAACGAAGAGAAGTTCAAGCGCCTCCTGCAGGAGAACGTCATCAGCGATTTCAATACGTTCCGCACGTCGCTCAACGACATGGAGCAGAGTATCGTCGACCGCATCACCACAATCAACGGGCATCTGGCGAAGGTGGACTTTGACCGGCGCGAGGGCCTCGAAACCTACATCCGGCTGATTCCGGAGAAGACCCGCGACCAGATCGTGCGCGACTTCCGCGTGCAGCTCAACGCCGCCTTGAAGGACATCCTCAACATCGACGAGGACCTGGAGGCGCGCACCAATGTGTTCCACCAGGTCAACGCCCTGATCGAGGACCTCGACCGGGACGCGAAGCGGCGGGCGCACCTGATTGACGTCCGGAACTGGTTCGACTTCAAAGCGGAGGAGCGGTTTCGCTCCTCAGACAAGCAGAAGGAGACCTACCAGGGTGCCATCGCCAAGTCCGGAGGCGAGAAGTCGCGGCTCGCCTCGACCATCCTCGCCACCGCCATTGCCTACCAATACGACATTGAGATCGACCGGCCCGAGGGCGATACCTTCCGGTTCGTGCTCATCGACGAGGCCTTGAGCCGGATCGGCGACGAATTCTCGGCCTACCTCTTCGAGATTTTCGCCCGCTTCCACCTCCAGCTCCTCATCATCCATCCGCGGGACGCCAAGCTGCACATTACGGAAAAATTCGTGCGCCGTTACAACGTGGTGCTCAAGCCCGAGAAATTCTCATCCGTCGTGAATATGACGGTCCACGAGTTTCAGGAGTATAAGAACCGATTTGCGACCGCGTGACCATCGAGGAACTCAAGACCAAGGCCGCCAGCCGCTACCCGGGCGCACTCAGGAAGGTGCTGCTCGGGGAAGATCCCTTTCCGCTCGCCCTCCCCTACAAGCGGCCGGGCCGGAGCGGCGATCCGGCCGCGTTGATCCGCCTCAAGAACTTTCTCCGGGGCCAATCCAAGGCGGAGAACGGATTTGGCCCGACGATTCAGTTCGAAACGGCACGCACCCGCAAATTCGGCGACGGGGTCCTCGCGGGCAATATATCCTTCGACTCGCTCGATGATCTCACGCGCTACATTGGGAACAAGGCGGAGGCCGGGCGAGTAATCGCACACGCGTCGATTGTGACCGCCGCGTTTCCGGAAGCGCGCGCTTGGACGGCCCGCCAGCTCCGGCGATTGGCCGAACATGATGCGGCGCGGTGGGCAGGCATCGTGCCGGTGGTCCGCCATTTTCGCGCGCATCCAAAACCTTGGGTTTATCCCCGCGAGGTGCCGCTGGGGCTGTCGACCAAGTTCCTTGAACAAAACTACGCCGTGATCGTCGATCTGCTGGACCAGGTCGCGCCCGAGGCCCTGAACGAGCCGTTCACCAACTGGCAGGACCGGCTCGGTCTGCGCTCCTCTTCTGAAATGATCGAAGGGCGGTTTCTAGACCCGACCCTCGCACCGCAACTACCGCAGCACATGCTGGCACCCGTGAAAGAGTGGAACCGGTGCGCGTTCGCCGCCCCCACGTGGGTGATCATCACCGAGAATCGGACGACGTTGCTCACTCTGAGTCCGCTCCGGGGTTGCCTCGCTTTGCTCGGCAAAGGATATGCGGCGAATCGCCTCGCGCAGATCGAGCAGCTCGCGCGCATCGCCGTCTTCTACTGGGGCGACATCGACCAGCACGGCTTCGAAATCCTGGCCTCGCTGCGCAGCCACCTGCCCAGGACGCAAAGCTGCCTGATGGACGAGGAGACACTCGCTAGGTGTGCGACTGTGACGGGCCAGGAAACGGTGACGGGCGTGTTGCCGGCCACGTTTGTCACGGCGAATCTCACCCCGGCTGAGCGGGCCATCTGGCAGAAATGCACGATCACGCACATCCGACTGGAACAGGAGAATATCCCGCCGGCCGTCTCAAACCCGGTCCTGGGCCGGTTGGCGGCGACCCAATTAGGTTAGCAGTCGGCCCCCCTTCATCGCGCCGAAGCCGGTTGGCCTATTCGCAAATTACCGTGTCCGCATGGCCTCCACCCATTCAGGACCTTGGCACGATCTGCGTCTTCGATGGGATAGAGAAAGACCGGCTCGGCGTGGCTGTGACACCGCGTCCCAAAACAATGATCCTTCAACGTCTCGGCCGGCCCGACAAAGATAGAGGCCCTTGCGCCCTGAGAGCCTCGCGCGTAGAGCGGCCAGCTTTTGAATCAAAAGCGAAGCAAGGCCGCGAGATCGCAGGACGGACGCACGTTCACTCTCAAATCACCCCTTCTACAGCAAAAAAAGACGCCCCGGGTTTCTCCGGAGCGCTGGCCCGTTGAAACCGAGGTTGGGAGGCGGATTGACAGGGGCAAGAGCGTTATGCTTTTCCCTTTTACCATCGGACACGGTCAGGAGTCCGAGACCGGGAGATATTTGGCGTCGCGGTTGTCGAACGCGGGGCGGGTTCCCTCCAGGATGTCGATGATCGCGCGGTTGATCGTCGGATTCTCGATGGCCCCGGAGGTGTAGGAGAGCCGGTAGCCATCGCGCTTGTCGAGCTTGGCGAACACCACCTGTTCCGCGTCGCACACCACGGCGAGGTTGGGATTGTGGGTCACGATGATGATCTGGCGGCGCTCCTTCGCGCTTTTGATGCAGGGGACGAGCAGCTCGAAGACCGTCTGGTTGTCGAGGTTCTCTTCGGGCTGATCGATCAACAGCGGGATGTCGCCCTTGTCGACCATGAGGTAGAACACCAGCAGCATGGTGCCGCGTTCGCCGGGCGAAAGCTCGTGCAGCTCCTTCTCGCCCATCTTGAGGCCGTAGCGCGGAGTCAGGTAGTCGAGCGCATAGACAAAATCGTAGAGTTCCTCCAGCGTCCGACCCTTTTTGAGCAACTGTGCCTTCCGGCTGGGCTGGCCGAAGCCGGGCCGCTGATCCTGTTCCAGCGCGGTGGCGACTTCAGCGAGAAACCCCGTCAGCCCGGCCTCCGTGTTAAAATCATGCTTTGCCAGAATACCGCGGAGAACCTTGGTGCCCTCTTCGACGCCGCAGAAAGCGCCGGCAATGCCGTGGCTGACAAAGGCAAAGAAACGCTCCTCGAAACCCGAATCGACGATGGAGACGGAAAAATTGAGGTTGAATTTTTCGCGGGTGACCGTGCGTTCTGACATGAATTTCTGCACCGGCTCGTAGAAATCGCGGTAGGCTTTCGCCAATCCGGCGACTTCGCGATGAATCTCCACAGCCTTGGCGTTGCGCTGGGCTCGCAGGTCAGCGAGCGCGGGCGGAACGTTGGCAAGCTCGGCAATGGTGTGCTCCAACTGCTTGATGGAGCCGGCGAACGCCGTCGTCCCGATGATCGCAGTATCCTTCTTCTGCCAGTTCTCCTCGGTGGTTAGGAACGCCTGATAGTTCTTGTTCGGTTCGTCGAGCTTGTCCTGGAGCGCCAAGACGTCCTTCTTCGCCTGCTCCCACTTGACGACGAGATTGCCCGCGGCGGTGGGGTCAAGCTGCTGGTCGATCGCACCCTTTTCCTGCGTGAGTTGCGTCCTCTTCGCGGTGAGCGGGGCGCGGGTGGTCGTGAGCTTGGCGAGATCGGCAAACGGAATCCCGACTATGGCGAGGTCGGGGGCGCACTGGCGTTCAAAATCCGCAAAGCTACGGTCGAGGTTGTCGAGCTTGGCGACGAGTTTCTCGACACTCGAAAGCGCGACGGCGAACGTCTGCTGGTTTTCCCGCAGGTTCGCGATCTGAGTTTCAAGTGCGTCGGCCTCGGCTTTCTTTCCGGCGATGGTGGCGGCGACCGCCGCCACCGCCTGCTGCGTGGCGGGATCGAGATCGGGCTTTTGCACCGCCGCCGGGCGGGCGCTCCGGTGGGCCTTCAACTCCTCGTTGCGCTGCGCAAGCTGGCTTTCGAGCGTCTGGCGAAATTCTGGCTCGAGCTTGCGTTCGGCATCGAGGACGGACCGGTTCAACGCCAAGAGATCCTTCCGGATTTGCGCGATACGAGCCTTGGTTTCCTCCGTCTTGTGCGCGATAAGGGCGTCAAGCGAGGGCTGCTTGAGGCGGTCGGCTTCCTCAACGTGGGAAAAGATGACTTTGCGGAGTTCCCGGTCGAAATCGGTCTCATTGGGCTGGCCGATCTGGTTGCAGATGTTCTCAAGGAAGTTCTGCGGGATGAACTTCACCAATTCGGGCTTGGTCTCATCGACCTTGGCGTCGAGGGGGCACTCGGTCACCGTGCCGCTCTCCCACAGGAGTGAAATCTCGTAGTGGGCCGCCTTGTTCTGCTTCGGGTTGCAGAAGTTTTTCGGCGCCAGAAAGGAAAACGCGGCGTGCTGCCGCGTGCTGGCCGCGAGCCCGATGGGCTCCGCGAGCGCGCTTTTGCCCTGACCCTTGTTGCCGATGATGGCGACGAGGTCGTGATTGAGCGGAAGTTCCGTGTTGAACCAGTGTTCACCGAGAGTGGAGCCGGCTTTCTTGCGGAGCGTGATCGACCGAAGGAACTTGGTTTTGTTGGCGCTCACGTGTTCGACCTTGGACGGCAACGCACCGATGAAGCAGCGCGCGGCAGGTTCGTTCACTGTTTGTTGTAATCCGGTGAACGTCGTGTCCGCCTTGAGCCAGGTGATGCGGCCCGATGGAAACACGCCGTAGTCTTGGACGCGGTGCGCATCGCTGCCGGATATCACCGGCTTGGCCGGCCGGCCCATTGTCTTTTGAAAGTTCCGGATGAATTTCCGATTCTTGTCCGTTTCCACGCCCAAGATCAGGTCTACATTCTCCGGCGACCGGGTCTCGAAGATGTGGGCGCTCTGCATGAAGTAATTGTTGTCATACGGGTGTTTTCCCCAGTCGAGCGCGGCGATGCCGTTGAAGGTGTCGTAGGGCAGGATAATCAGGCACGAATTCGCGGGGAGCAGGGCGATGGCATCCTGGAGCGATTCCCGCGTGACCTTGGCCGTCATGCTGCCCAGTTCCAGCAGCTTGGCCGGGTCCTTCAGGTCCAGCGGGGAGAAGCCATGCACCTTCGCCTTGGAGTCATCCAGCGTCTTTGCAAACTGGACGAGGGCCTCGTCCGATAAGGGTTGCTTGTTGACAAGCAGGGCGCTCTTGAAGTTCGCCAACTGCTGGTCCGACAATGCGTCGGAAAGGATGACCTGGATGTTGAGTCGAAAATCGACCGGCGCCTCGATGCGAAGCTCCATGCCGGGAAAGACGGTGCACGGCAGCGTGAGCCTGTTCTCGGCGATGTGTTTCCTGAGCTTGAGGAAGCCGTCGAGCGTCCAATAATCCATTATGCCGAAGGCGGCGATGTCTGAACCGGCCATCTTGTCGGTCATCGTTTTCAACACGACGGATTCTTCTCCCGATTTCATTTCGGCGAACCGTTGACCTTTCCAATGGAAGGAGGCCGGGGTGTGAATGTGAAGGTCCCATTTCCGCCATTGGGAGCCCTTGGGATCGTTCATCTGTTGGTAAGGTTGAGGCTAGAGGTATGTGTCCGTGAGGCTAACGCTGGTAGGCCTATTGTTGGTTGCAGGTCGGTTCTTCGACTTGCCGCCTAGTTGGTGGCCCAGCCAATTGGGAGCACGAGCGAAGTTGATCTTGCTAGTTTCAACTCCTCGTGGACGACAGTGGCAAGACTGCAATTAAAGTGCGGCGCTACGTTATGTAAATTGTGTAGGTATACACGGGGCACCTCACAATATGCCGGCGGACCTGAAACTGAAGTAGCCAAGCCCGGTGGGATCGACCCCAGCCCGACCGATGATGACATGGTCCAGCAATTCTATGTCGATCGCCTTGGCGGCATCCCGCAACTGGCGAGTAACCTGCACATCTGCGGCAGAAGGTGCCGGATCCCCTGAAGGATGATTGTGCACACA
>Ga0163151_10000281_pt1 | contig 91348 bp, 65 predicted proteins | sample OliLakLV19MP5IB2_FD_145596 | JGI IMG/M metagenome (GOLD analysis project Ga0163151, IMG submission 145596) | Freshwater microbial mat bacterial communities from Lake Vanda, McMurdo Dry Valleys, Antarctica - Oligotrophic Lake LV.19.MP5.IB-2 | ecosystem: Environmental > Aquatic > Freshwater >...
GCGAGTGCGTGTGCGTGTGCGTGTGCGGGTGCGTGTGCGTGTGCGGGTGCGGGCGCGGGTGCGGGCGCGGGTGCGGGCGCGGGCGCGGGCGCGAGGCGGAGTGCCCTGCACCAGATACAGCTCGTCCTCGCGCACGCTCTCGATCCACGCCCGATCGACGCCGGCAGTGCCGGCAGCGATCGAACCGACGCCGACCTCGCCGGCCAGTCTCGCGGAATGTCCGCGGAATCATCGCGCGGTCTCGCGGGTGCTCGAGCCGGGCGGTCGGACCTCGACTCCTTGGACTTGAGCACGCCGGTCGGGCCGCGGCGTGTGGCGCACAGCGCGTCGAATGTCCGCTGCCTCGAATCCCGCGCTGGGGACAGTCTTCGATCGATGCTTGTTTTCTCGTGATTTTCGACGACCCGAGCGTTCGCCGCGCGTTCTATCGGAAGGAGGGAGTCGATGGAGCACTCGCACACGCTCATGCAGTCTCGGTCACCGTCACGCATGCCGTCGCAGTCACAATTGCCGTCGCAGTCACACATGCCGTCGCAGTTTCAATCCGTTCGCCAGATCGACATGTTCCGTCACGGCGGCAAGCGATCCGGCGCGGGCCGCAAGCCGAAGGGCGACCGCGCCCTCGTTCCGCACGACACGCGAGCGCGTGTGACGCGGCGCACGCCGGTCCTCGTCACGACGAGGCTCCTCGCTTTACTGCCCAACCTGCGGAGCGAACGCACGCTCGCGCTTTTGCGCGAGACGTTCGCCGCGGGCGCGGACCGATTCGGCTTCCGGCTCATCGAGTACTCGATCCAGTCGAACCATCTGCACTTCATTGTCGAGGCGCCGGACGAGATCGCGCTGGCGCGCGGCATGAAAGGGCTGCTCGTCCGCGTCGCGAAGGCGCTGAATCGCGCGTGGGAACGGACGGGTCGCGTCCTCGGCGATCGCTACCACGCGCGTGTGCTCAAGACGCCGCGCGAGGTGCGCAACGCGCTCGTCTACGTGCTGCAGAACGCGCAGAAGCACGGCGCGCGCATCTTCGGCATCGATGCCCATTCGTCGGGCCCGTGGTTCAGCGGGTGGATGGATCGGACGCCGAGGAGTGATCGTGCGTTGCCCGCAGCGAGTTCGTGGCTGCTCCTGTTCGGATGGCTGAAGGGCGGACGCATTGCGACGAGCGAGGCGCCGCGGCCGGATCCAGGTGCTGGGGGCCGAGCGAGATGCAGGGTGTGATCCGCCGACGGCGCTCGCCGACGGCGCTCGCCAGCGCGCTCGCCGACGCGCTCGCCAGCGCGCTCGCCAGCGCGCACGCCAGCGCGCACGCCAGCGCGCACGCCGGCGCGCACGCCGATGCGCACGCCGATGCGCCCGGTATGCGTGCGCGCCCCGCGCGGGTCGTGGATCCGAACGCCGCGCGTGGACGCCCTCGATCCACAGGGCTCACCGGCGCCCGAGTCGAGGTCCATGAGCGCGGGGTCGCCGGGCCAGCACGGGGGCGCTGCCCCACACGAAGGCCGGATGCGCCCAATTTCTTCACGGTTTCTGAGACAGATCGCGTCCCATCCCGCTCGAGTTACGGGGTCCAGACGACGATCACACCGTTCGTGAGGTTGAACGTCGAGCTCGTACAGAACGCCGCGGCATTGCGGTACCACACCTGATACGTGCGCGTGCCGCCGGTCGGCGGCAGAGCCCCGCGCACGGAGACCGTGAGGTCGCCGAGCACCGGATACTGCGAAGTACCGGCGCTGTTTTGCTTGGTCCCGAGGCGCAGGATCGTCCCGGACGCGCAGCGCAAGCCGTCGCCGAACGCCACGCCGGCTCCGGCGGATTGTTGAGCGGTCCCTTGGAAGTAGAGCGCGCTGCTCGAAGGCATCGCGGTCCCCGCGAGGACCAACGTGTCGGCCGACACGCTCGGCGTCCCCGTCGCGGCGAGAACCCCACCGGTCCCGAGCGAGTGGAGGCAGCCCGCGATCGGACTCGACGGGCTCACGTTCCCACACGGACAAGCGCTGCCGCTCCCGTCCCCCGGACAGAACGCGAGGATCAGTCCCGTGCAGTCGTCGGGCACACCGTTCAAGTCGAGATCGCTGCTCGATCCGCCAGCGATTTCGCAGGGATCCCCGATTCCGTCGAGGTCACAGTCCGATTGAGTCGGGTTCGCGATCGAGTCGCAATTGTCCGTGCAGTCGAACGCGCCGTCGCCGTCCGTGTCGACATCGGAAACTCCGCACCCGCACGCTCCCGGTGTGGTTTTCAACGGATCGGTCGGGCACAAATCGAGACAGTCGGGGAGGCCGTCCCCGTCACTGTCCGTATCGGCGACTCCACATCCGCAGAATCCGGGTGAAATCTTCAGTGGATCGAACGGGCACTGGTCGTTGTCGCAGTCGTAGGCACCATCGCCGTCACTGTCCGTGTCGGGCACCCCGCAACCGCAGATCCCCGGTGTCGTCTTCAGCGGATCGTTCGGACAAGCGTCGTTGCAGTTCGCCGTGCCGTCACCGTCACTGTCCGTGTCGGGCACCCCGCAACCGCAGATTCCCGGCGCGGTCTTCAGAGGATCACTCGGGCATCCGTCGTTGCAATTCGGAGTTCCATCGCCGTCCGAGTCGGTGTTCGGCACTCCGCAGCCACAGACTCCGGGTGTGATCTTCAGAGGATCGAGCGGGCAACCGTCGTTGCAGTTCGGTGTTCCGTCACCATCGCTGTCCGTGTCCGGAATCCCACACCCGCAGACTCCGGGCGCGATCTTCGACGGGTCACTCGGACAGCCGTCGATGCAGTTCGCCGCGCCATCACCGTCCGAATCCGCGTCCGAAACTCCGCAACCGCACGCACCCGGCGTGCTCTTCAGTGGGTCGTTCGGGCATCCGTCCAGCGGGCACGTGTTCGCTGCGAAGCCCGGATTCCCGAACCCGTCGGCGTCCGTGTCCGTGCACGTATCGCAGGCGTCGCCGGTCGCATCGCCGTCCGCGTTGCCCTGCGTCGGGTTCGCGACGTTCGGGCAGTTGTCGCTGCCGTTCGGCACCCCGTCGCCATCGTTGTCGGAGCCGCTCACGACGAGGGTGAAAGGATCCTGGTCGTAGCGACGCACGTTGTCCGTCACGCGAAAGAGCGGCGTGTACGTGCCCGAAGCAGTCGGAGTGCCCGACAAGACTCCTGCCGACGTGAGCGTCATCCCGAGAGGGATCTGCGAGCCCTGCAAGGTGAAAAGCAGAGCGACCGCGTTCGTCAGCGTGCCCTGCCCGCTGTGCGATGTCGGGATGTGGAACCCACCCGCTTCACCGCGCGAAATGCCCACGATCGGCGTCAGGTTCGTGTTCCCCGCGCCGTACTCGAAGCGAATGCGTCCGTCTGCGAAGAGCACGACGGCAAAGTTGCACGCTGTCGCGCTGTCGAAGTGCTCAGCCGCCCAGCGAATGCGCACCTGCCCCGTGACGCTCGTGTCGACGAAGATGTCGCGGCCGCTCGTGTCCGTGCGCAGGTCGTCCCACAGCGGTGCGATGCGCAGTGCGAAGCGCAACCAATCCGCGCGGCTGTACGGCTCCGCGCCGGTCGCAGCGAGGTCGATGAACCCGTTCGAGCTGACGCGGATGCTCGTGTACTGCGTGTCCCAGTACGGGAATGCGAACGGCAAGGAGAGGCTCCACACTTGCTCGTCCGACCGCCAGTTCTGCGCCGTCCCGCCGAGCGCAAACGACTGCGGCCCGAGGCTAGCGACGGCGTACGTCGGATTCGCGCGGTACTCGCTCCATGTCTTCGGGTTCGTGCCGCCGGTCGAAGCGAGTGCCGCGCTGTAGGCCGATCCCGTCGTGGCAGCAGCGAGACTCGCAGTCGTGATCGTGGGCGCCGAGATGTTCGTGTAGTTGAACGTCATCGTCGCCGCCGAGGCGCTGATGGACGTCAGTCGGTTGTTGTTGTCGAAGCTCGAACCGGCCTGGTACGCGTCCGTGTTCGGCGTGCTCGAATTCGTGATCTGGTTCGTTCCACCCGATCGATACACGTCGCCCGCATCACCTCGGCCCGAGTTGTTCTCGAGGTCGAAGTTGCCATCGGCCTGCAACAGTGCAACGCGGTAGTGCTTCGCGTTCCCCGGCCAACCGATCTGTCCCGGATAGCCCTCCTCCGAGTTCGGATTGTTCTGACCGAGCTCACCCTTGCCTTCGTCGCAGTGCCAGACCGCCAATCCACCTTGCGGCAATTGCAGGTCGAAACCGACCTTTTGTCGATTTTCGACGAGCAAGTATTCGCCCGGCGGATACCCACTGTCGATCTTCGCGATGACGGCGTTCGACTCGACCTGCGCCAGCGATTGAGTGCCGGGAAGGATGGTCGTAGGAACGGCCCAACCGAGCTTGACCTTGGCCCACGCGGACATGTGCGACGGGAATTGCTGCGACGAGTCGAAGCCCCATGATCCCGCAGCCATCAAGCACCAATTGCCGATGCCGCTGCTCGGAGCGCCGATGCCGCCGGTGTCGTACAGATCGGGCAGGCCGAAGAAGTGTCCGAGCTCGTGGCAGACGACGCCGATGCGTCCCGGCCCTGAGCCGGACGTGCTCCACAGGCCGGGCGAGATGTTGTAGTCGGCGACCTTCACGCCCTCGGCGCTGGTCCAGGTGGGAATCTCCCACTTGTGCGACCACATGCGGTTCGTGGACGTGGTGCCGTACTGATCCGTGCCCCCCCATTCCGCTCCATAGCCCGAATGCAGGAACGTGATCGCGTCGATGCGGCCATCCTGATCCTGGTCGAACTGCCCGAAGTCGACGAGCGGATCCGCGGCCGCGAGGCCGGCTTGAATGAGTTCCCACGTGCGCGTCGTGAGCCCCGAGTTCGCGTTCGCGTAGTACGCCTCCGTGTTCGGCACGTCGATCCAACCGACGACGGTCGAGTCGATCGTGAACTGTCCGTAGGAAGTCTCGAGGTAGTGATCGCGCACGCTGCCCGTCGGCGCGAGCGTCGGATCGCCGCCGACGGCGTTCATGATGGTCGTGAAGTTCGCTTGAGTCGGCAGCGTGCGGTTCTGACCCGTGGGACCGTGATTCGAGAAGCGCAGCAGGATGACGAGGTTCTTCACGGATCCGGCGCCGAGCGCGAACGCGCCGCCGCCGCCCTGCCGCGCGGGCACCAACGACATGCCGGCCTTCGCGCGCGGATTCGCGGGGCGCGCGAGACCGGTGGTCCGCGTGGGAACGATGCGACGCGGAATTCCGAGCTGCGCGGGGTTCGCGCTGCCGACGCGCACATCCGTCGCGGCGAGCGCGCCGTCGTTCCCGAGTCGCGCATAGACGAAGCCCGCCGCGCTCTCGACGATCGGATGGCCCGCGCCGTCCTCGAGCCAGTTCGCGAACGCGTCACCGCGCTGGAAGACCGTGACGCGCGCACCGTCGGGCTGCGTGCGCTCCAACGGTCCTGGATGCAGCGGGAAGACGCACTCCTGCGCGCTCGACGTGGTGGCGGTGAGCGTGACGACGGCGGCCGCGAACGCGGCGAGCAGCTTGTGCATGGAGCTCGAGTGGGGCGTGGGGCTTGCGAGCGCCGGGAAAACCGTACCCCGTTCTCGCAGATCGTGCAGCACCGAAGCGCGACAAGCCGCGCGCGCGCGTCCAGAGTCCTGAATCACCGTGGCGCTCGGCGCGGATCTCGCGCGGCCGACCGGGTCAGTTGCCCGGATTGCGCTCGAGCCAGACGGCCTCGTCCTCGAGCGCTTCGTACTGCTCGTACTCGAGTGTGTCGCGCGGATCGCCGTCCACGTACTGCACGAGCGCGGCGCGGATCTCGATCAGGCGGAGCTTGCGCGCCTCCGCGGACGAGTCGGCGTGAAAACCCGCGATCGCGGCTTCGCCGCCCAGGATCGGGCTCGAGCGACCGGCCAGCCCCAAGTAGGACGGCGGCTCCTCAGGGACCGCCGCGACGTCGGCGACCGGCTTCGTTCCCGCCGAAGTCGCGGCACCGGCAGCGTTCGCGTTCGCGTCCGCGCGCCGCACGTCGTCGTCGCGCGGCTCCGCGTCCGGGGCCGTCAACGCGACATCGCGCTGCGCGCCGCGATCCGTCGACTCGGAGTGCGCGGCGGGCATGGGACCCGTTGCGCCAGCGCCGGCCGGCGAGCTCGACCACGACCGGGCGAGCACCGGTTGCGGCACGGCCGACACCGACTCCGACGGCGATGGAACGGCGAACTGCAACGACGGTTGCCCGAACGATCCTCTGAAAATCGCGCCGGGCACCTGCGGGTGCGGCGTCAGCGACGTCGACTCCGACGCCGACGGCATCGCCGACGGCATCGCCGACTGCATCGACAACTGCGACACCGCGGCCAACCCGACCCAAGCGGACGTGGACGGCGACGGAGTGGGCAACGCCGGCGACAACTGCCTCCTGATCCCGAACCCGGGTCAGGGCGACTGCGACACGGACACGATCGGCGATGCGTGCGAGATCGCTTCCGGATCCGCGGACTGCAACCTGAACGGCATCCCCGACACGTGCGACCTCACGGCCGCGACGAGCTTCGACCTGAACTCGAACGCGATCCCGGACGAGTGCGAGCAGCTCGGCGGCACGCCGTTCTGCTTCGGCGAAACCGGTTGCCCGTGCGGCAACAACAGCGCGCCCGGCGCCAACCAGGGTTGCCGGAACTCGACCGGGTTCGGCGCGGAACTCGTCGGCTCGGGCCTCACCGACGTCTCGTCGGACGGCCTGCTCCTGACGGTGACGCACTTGCCGACGAACGGCTTCGCGGTGTTCATCCAAGGCACGGCGGTCTCGGGCGCTCCGTTCTCGGACGGCAAGCGTTGCGCGGCCGGCACGGTCATCCGCCTCGGGCTCGAGACCGTCTCGGGCGGGACGACGGCGTATCCGCAGTTCGGCGACCCGACCGTGTCGGTGCGCGGCCTCGTGCCGCCGACCGGCGGCGTCCGCTACTACCAGGCCTGGTACCGCAACCCGACCGGCCCGTGTCAGACGGGCTCGAACCTGACGAACGGCGTTTCGGTGGTTTGGCAGCCGTGATCGGGACGGGTCCGTCGACCTCCGTCGGCGGATCCCGGTCCCGAAGCGAACGCGCTGGCCGCGGGGATCTCCCCCGCGGCCGGCGCTGTTTTCGCGATCGGCCTGCCGCCGCGAAGCGGCGCGTCCGCGCGACCGATCCCTTTCGCAGTGCCCACACTTCATGGGAGCCGGGGACCTGATACAGATCTCTCCATGATCCTCCGGCCGGCGACCTGCGTACTCCTCGTCCTCGCTCCGCTCGCCTTCGCGCAGGAGGGTTACCGCGTCCCGCCGCCGGAGCTCGTCGAGGTGCTCGACGCCGCGCCCACGCCCGACGTCGACGTGTCGCCCGACGGGCGTTGGATGCTGCTCGTCGAGCGACCGGCGATGCCCTCGATCGCCGAGGTCGCGCGTCCGTGGCTCGGGCTCGCCGGCTCGCGCATCGATCCCGTGCTGGCGATGCCACAGCAGCCGTCGTTCGCGCGCGGGCTCGTGTTGAAGAGCGTCGAGGAGGGCACCGAGCGCCGCGTGCCGCTGCGCGAGAACGCGCGCGTGGGGAGCGTCTCGTGGTCGCCCACGAGTTCGCGCTTCGTCTTCACGCTCGCCGGCGAGACCGGGACCGAGCTGTGGACGCAGGACATGCGCGAGCTCGCGCCCAAGCTCGTCGTGTCCGGCCTCCACGGCGTGTTGGGCGGCGCGTGGTCGTGGTTCGCGGACGGCGAGACGCTCGCGATCAAGCTCGTGAACGCCGATCGCCCCGCGAGACCTGAGCGTCCGACGACGCCGCGCGGACCGGCCGTGCAGGAATCGCAGGGCCGCGCGACGGCGCTGCGCACGTACCAGGACCTGCTCGGCGACGCCGAGGACGAGTCAATTTTCGCCTGGACCGCCACGTGCCGCGTCGCACTCGTCAACCTGCTCGCGGGCGAACCGCGGCGGATCGCGAAGCCCGACATGTACGTCGATGTCGAGCCGTCGCCGGACGGCCAGAACCTGCTCGTCACGCGCCTCGAGCGGCCGTTCTCGTACGTGTTGCCCTGGTCGCTCTTCCCCGCGACGACCGAGGTGTGGGATCTCGAGGGCCGCGTGCTGCGCACGGTCGCGAAGACGCCGCTGGGCGACGCGATCCCGATGGAGGGCGTGCCGCTCGGGCCGCGCAGCATCCAGTGGGCGGCCAGCGAACCGGCGACGCTCGTGTGGGTCGAAGCGCTCGACGGCGGCGATCCCGAGGCGCAGGCCGAAGCGCGCGACCGTTGGTTCCGACAACCGGCGCCGTTCGGCGCGGCGCCCGAGCCGTTCCTCACGCTCGAGTGGCGCGCGCGCGGACTGCGGTTCCTCGCCGATCCGAACCTCGTCCTGGCCGGCGAGTACGAGCGCGATCGCCGCTGGACCCGCACGCGCCTCGTCGATCGCACGAACCCCGGTGCGAGCGTCACGGTCGAGGATCGCAGTCAGAACGATCGCTACGGCGATCCGGGCACGTTCGCCAGCACGACCGGACCGCTCGGCACCCGGATCCTGCGCCAGGACGGCGAGTACCTCTACCGCGTGGGACAAGGCGCCTCGAAGCAAGGCGCTCGGCCGTTCGTCGACCGCTATTCGCTGCAGACGCGCGCGGCCGAGCGGTTGTGGCAGTGCGGCGAGAACGTGTACGAGACCGTCGCCTCGATCGCGAGGAGTTCCGCAGTCGAGAAGCCCGCGCTGATCACGTCGTTCGAGAGCCCGACGGATCCGCCCAACTACCGCTGGCGCGATCTCCAGGCCGGCACGCAGAAGGCGCTCACGACCTTCCCCGATCCGCAGCCGACCCTGCGCAAGCTGAAGGTCGAGTTCATCCAGTTCGCGCGCGCCGACGGCGTGGCGTTGTCGGGCCGACTCTACCTGCCCGCGAACCGCAAGGAGGGCGAGCGCCTGCCGCTCTTCCTGTGGGCCTACCCGAACGAGTTCTCCGACGCGGGGACGGCCAGCCAGATCGCGAGCTCGCCGCACCGCTTCGTGCGCGTGCGCGGTCCGTCACCCGTGCTGATGGCGCTGCACGGCTACGCGGTGCTCGACGAAGCCTCGATGCCCGTCGTCGGACCGCCCGAGACGGTGAACGACACGTTTCTGGCGCAAATCGCGGCGAACGCCGCAGCGGCGATCGCGGAGCTCGTGAAGCGCGGCGTCGTCGATCCGGAGCGCTGCGCCGTCGGCGGGCACAGCTACGGCGCGTTCATGACCGCCAACTTGCTGGCGCACACGGACCTCTTCCGCGCCGGCGTCGCGCGCAGCGGCGCGTACAACCGCACGCTGACGCCCTTTGGATTCCAGAGCGAGCGACGCACGCTGTGGAAGGCGCCCAAGAGCTACCTCGAGCTCTCGCCGTTCCTCGTCGCCGACAAGATCAACGAGCCGCTCTTGCTGGTGCACGGCGAGAAGGACGACAACACGGGCACCTTCCCGATCCAGTCCGAGCGCTTGTTCCAAGCGATCCAAGGCAACGGCGGCGTCGCGCGGCTCGTGATGCTGCCCGAGGAGGCGCACGGGTACCGCGCGCGCGAATCGATCCTGCACACCGTGGCGGAGACGGTGGACTGGCTCGACGCGCGCGTGCGCGACGCGGCGCCGAGGTCGGACCGCGCGCCGGAACCGGCGGCGGTGAAACCGGCGACAGTGGACGCGGCGGCGCCGACGCGGCCGGGCGGGAACTGACAGGGCGGGCGGCCCCGTTCGCAAAGCACGACAGGCAGGTTGGCGCACGGGGCGTCTGCGCCCCGTTGCTCATGGCCGCGGTCGCGTCAGCTCGCAACGCCCGCCGACACGCGGGCGCGCTCTAGGAGTTCGAGCACTTCCAGGCTTCGCGCCCAGTCGCGCATGTAGGCGAGATCGAGCGCGTGGCCGCGCGTCTTCAGGAGCCCGAGCACGTCGCGCCACTGCTTCTCCGAGACGCAGTCGGCATCGAGGTACCAGCGCAGTTTCTGGAGAACCAAGTCCTCGGGCGTGATGATGCGGATCTCGTCCGGGTAACCCGGTCCGAGGCGTTGCCACCGTCCGCGCTCGATCTCCGCCTTGTGAATTCCGGACCGAGGCACGACGTGCACGTCGATCTTCATGAAGCTCGCCACGTGGACCATCGTGAACATCGTGGACGTGCGCGCGGCCTCGAGCGCGGCGTCCGGCGCGACGAGGAACCCGTCCTGGGCGAGGATCGGGAGGCGACGCGCCGGATCTAGCCCCATGTGCACCGCGAAATCGACGTCCAGCGTCGAGCGCGGCTCCCCGTAGACGATGGTCGCGACTCCGCCCGACAGCACGTACTGGATCCCGAGACGCTCGAACAGCGCCGCGGCGTCCACCACCGCTTGGAACATCGCCGTCACGACCCGGTTTGGACGGTCGAGCGGTAAGCGAGGAACGTCTGGACGAAGTTGCGACCGTACCGCGCCTCGGCGGCCAGTCGCTCGAGTTCCGCGCGGGACGCGCCCGGATGCTCGCGTCCGAGGGCCTCGGCCTGGAGCTCGTGGATCGCCGCGTGCCAATCCTCGATCAGGCGTACTTTCGCGGCGAGATCGAGCGAACGCCAGTGAGCGAACTGGAGCTCCTCGGCCCAGTACGTCGAGTCCTCTGACTGCAGCTCGTAACCGAGCGGCGGAAGGCGCGCGAAGAACATGCGCGGGATGATACCGGCGCCCAGGACTGGATCGAACCCGCCGTCCTGGTAGGACATCGCGCGTGGTCCGTGAACAACCGCACCTGCTCCACGTCTTCTCGACCTTCGTCCCGGCCGGCCCCGAGTCGCGCGCGGTGCGGCTCATCGAGGGCGCGGCCCACGAGTTCCGGCACTCGATCGTCGCGCTGGACGGGCGCACGGACGCGAGCGCGCTCCTCTCGGGGAAGTACGACGTGAAGCTGCTCGCGGCGCCACCGCGCGCGGGTTCGCTGGCGACGCTGCGGCGCCTGCGCGCGCTGCTCGTCGAACAGAAGCCCAGCGCCCTGCTCACTTACAACTGGGGTGCCTTCGACGCGGTGCTCGCGGCGCGCTCGCTGCGCTACGGGCGCGTCATCCACCACGAGGACGGCTTCAACGCCGACGAGGCGGTCGAGTTCAAGGCGCGGCGCGTGTGGGCGCGCCGCCTCGTCCTGCCGCGCGTGCACCGCGTCGTCGTGCCGTCGCGCAAGCTCGAGAAGATCGCGCGCGACACGTGGAAGCTCGCGCCGAAGCAGGTGCTGTGCGTTCCGAACGGCATCGACCTCGCGCGCTTCCAGCCCGCGGACGGACGCCCGTCGCTGCGGCACGCGCTGGGTATCCCCTCGCGCGCTCCGGTGATCGGCTGGGTCGGCCACCTGCGGCTCGAGAAGAACCCGCTGCGCTTCCTGAAGGCCGCGGCGCGCGTCGATGCTGAACTCGGCGCGCACTTCCTGATCCTCGGGGACGGCGCGGAGCGCGCCGCGTGCGAGGAGCTCGCGGCGAAGACGCCGACCTTGTACGGCCGCACGCACTTCGTCGGGCACCAGGCCGATCCGCGGGAGCACTACCGCGCGATGAACGTCTTCTGCATCTCGTCGGACACGGAGCAGATGCCGATCGCGCTCGTCGAGGCGATGGCCAGCGCGCTGCCGGTCGTCACGACGGACGTCGGCGACGTGCGCGCGATGCTCGCACCCGGGCAGGCCGACTGGATCGTCGAGATCGACCAGCACGAGACGGCCTGGCCGCTGGCGGAGAAGCTCACAGCGCTCGCACGCGACGCCGACGCGCGCGCGCGGCTCGGCCGCGCGAACCGGGAGAAGGCGCTCGCCGACTACGACTTCGCGACGATGCTCGACGCGCACCGAACGGTGTGGCGCGCGGCCGTGCAGGGCTGAGAGACCTGCGCGTACGTTCTACGAATCGCGCGCGGCCTTCCCCTGGCGGCGCGCGATCGGCGAAAACGCGGGCGCAACCGATTCCGGCCGCGCTCGGATCCGGACCCCCGCATCCAGCGCAGGTCCAGCGGTGCTCCGAATCGGTAGCGCGCGCTGTGGGATTCGAGCACGCCCAGCACGTGATCGAGCGCCTCCTGGTCCTCGCGCAGGACCCAGTCCGCGTCCTTGCTCGCCGCGGCGAGCCGTAACACCACGACGGCTTGACCGCTGCCGAGGATCGTGCGCAAGAGGGACGCGTTGAACTCGCGCCTCAGGGACAGGTAGATCGACACTCGAGCTGCCAACCAAGCACACCGCGCGCGGTGGTTCCATGGCGCGGCCGAGCTCCGCCGGCGCGACCACTCCCGACACGCGCGGAAGACCCGATCCCGCGTTATCCTGGCGGGATGATCGCCCGGGTTCCGACCGCCGTCGGAGCCTGTACCCGACCCCTCGCACTATGACCCTCGACACGATCGCCCCGCCCTCCGTGGCCGTCCTCCAGCGCATCGCCGACCGCGCCTTCGCACAGACGATGGCGGTCATCCATCACGCGAACCATCGGAAGGACAAGCGTCGCGGAGATCCCAAAGTGGGTGGACACCCGGCGTCCTGCGCGAGCTCGGTCCACTTGCTCGGCGCCCTCCACCTCGCGGTCCGCGAGCCGCAGGACTTCATCTCCTGCAAGCCGCACGCGTCGCCGGTGGACCACACGTACAACCATCTGATGCAGATCTTCCGCGACCACGCCGCGAATGCGTGGTTCGGGCCCGAGGAGGCCAAGAAGATCATGACGCGGCTGCGCAAGTTCCCCAAGGCGGGCGAAGAGGTCGTCTTCCAGAGCTATCACGCGCGCACGGATCCGGACTCGTTCCACTTCCTGCCGACGGGATCCGTGGGCATCCCGCAGGTCGCTTCGATCTACTTGGCGCTCGCGTACCGCTACGCGAAGGACCACGGTTGGAAAGTGCCGGAGAATGCGCACTTCTGGTCGATGATGGGCGACAGCGAGTTCCGCGAAGGCTCGGTGCTCGAAGCACTGCCCGACGTGGCCGAGCGCGCACTCACGAACTGCACTTGGATCGTCGACTACAACCGACAGAACCTGGACGGCACGCGCATCCCGAACGAGCGCGGACTGCAGGGCACCGACTGCGATCGCATGGAGAAGACGGCGCTCGCGCACGGATGGAAGGTCATCCAAGTGCGACACGGCCGCTTCCGCGAGGAACTGTTCGCGCGACCGGGCGGCGCATCCTTGAAGAAGCTCCTCGAAGGCGGACTCTCCGATTACGAGTTCCAGATGCTGCTCTTCAAGGGCGACGCGGCCGAGATCCGTCGTCACGTCGGTGATCGCCATGGCGACGTCGCGAAGCTCCTGAAGAGCCTGACGGATCAAGAGATCCTGCGCGCGTTTGGCGACCTCGGCGGTCACTGCATGGAGAAGCTCGTCGCGACCTTCCAACAGTGTCGCCAGGACGACAGTGCTCCGTACTTGGTCATCGTGCACACGATCAAGGGCTACGGCCTCGAGTGCGCGGCCGATCCGTCGAATCACTCGGCCTTGCCCAGCGAAGTCGAGCTCAAGAAGCTGCTCCAGGACCGCGGCCTCGCGTTCGACGACGAGTTCGCGCTGTTCCCGGAGACGAGCACCGAGGGCAAGTACCTCGCTCTGCGACGCGAGGTCTTCCGCGCGGGATTCGAAGCGCACGAGAAGCTGCGTCGCGAGAATCGCGCCGACGTCCGCCGACGCATCGAGAAGGACGGCGGGCTCCCTGAGATGCTCGGCATCGACATGTCGCTCTTCCCGCTGGCGCACACGCAATGGATGTGGGGACAGATCGCCGCGAAGCTCGTGCGGATCGGCACGAACGACGAAGGCGGGCCGCAGACTGCGGTCAGCGCCAAAGCGTTGTCGAGCGACGAATCGCGCTGGAAAACGGCGGCCGACATGGTGCTCACCCTGTCGCCCGACGTCGGAACGAGCACGAACATCTCGCCCGGGATGGACAAGCGCATCTACGGGCCCGACTACCACAGCGAACTCGAGGGCGAGCTGCACCTCTCGTACAAGCACCCCGAGCTCACGCCGCAAGACGATCCGTGGACGCGCCACATCCGCTTCGAGATCGCCGAGGCGAACTGCATGAGCGCCGCGGGTGCTCTCGGGAAGATGGGCCACTACGTCGGCATCCCGCTCATGCCGATGATGACCGTCTACGACTTCTTCATCAAACGCGCGCTCGACCAGCTCTACTACAACCTCTACTGGGGTTCAGAGTTCGTGATCCTCGGCACGCCGAGCGGCACGACGCTGTCGAGCGAAGGCGCTCAGCACAGTTGGAAGAGCGACATCCAGATCCCGAACCTCATCACGTGGGAGCCGACGTTCGGGATCGAGATGGACTGGATCCTCTCCGACGCGTTGCGCCGCCAGATGATGGACGAGAACGACGGTCGTCGCGGGGTCCTCGTGCGTGCCGTGACGCGCGGCGTCCAGCAGTCGCTACTACTCCAACACGTGCGGATGCAGGCTCGCTCCAAGGCCGACGGCCTCGTGGCCGCGGCACTGAAGCCGAAAGACGCCGGCGCGGACTGGGGTGACGCGACGGACGAATCGACGTTGCCCGCGCGTTCCGATGCCGAGCTCCTCGAGCGCGTGCGTCACGACTGCCTCGCGGGCGGATACCGATTGATCGATTGGAGCGGTTACGCGGGCTACGAGCCCGGCGACAACGCCGTCGAGATCGTCGCCATGGGTGCGCTCGCGCCCGAAGCCTGTGATGCGGCCTGGAAACTGCTCGAGCGCGGCATCTACGCCAACGTGACGCTGGTCAGCTCGCCCGAGCTCTTGCTCGGAAACCTCGGGGAATTCGACGGATATCGCCATTTGCGCGAAACACTCGGATTCACGGGCGATCTCCACGCCACCGACGGCGCGGGGACGAGTGAAGCCGGCCTCGTCTCCATCGCCGGACGCCGCGTCCCCCTGGTCGCTGTATGCGACGGAGAAGCAGGCCTGCTCGACAACGTCGGTTCGATCATCGGCGTGAAGCAGAAGACGCTCGCCGTGCGCAAGTTCAGCAAGTGTGGTCGACCCGACGAGGTGTACGCCTACCAACACCTCGACGCCGACAGCATCGTCGCCGCGTGCGGTGAAGTGTTGGCCGAGACCGCGCTCGAGGACTTGCGCGTGTCCCCCGCGTTGATCGAGCGGCTCGCGGGTCGCGCAACGCACGAGCGACGCGATTGGCGCGCGCTATGGCCGGAAGCCGACGCGCACGGATCTTGACCCCGGACGATCCCGAACCGTTCCCACCGCTCGAGCGCATCCGCTCGGACCGTATCTACGACTCGCCCTGGGTCGGTCTCCGCCGCGACATCGTGCGACGCGACCGCGGGCCCGAGCGTGAGTACCACGTCGTCGAAATCACCGACGCCGTCGCGATCGTGCCCGTTCGCGCGGATGGATCGATCGTGCTCGTCGGTCAGTACCGCTATCCGCACGGTCGCACGCACTGGGAGATCCCGGCCGGTCGCCTGCACGCGGGCGAGAGCGCGCTCGACGGCGCCGTGCGCGAGCTCCGCGAGGAGACCGGTCACGTCGCGGCGACTTACGAGTCGCTCCACGGCTTCTATCCCGTGAACGGCATCAGCGCGCACTGGGCGCACCTCTTCATCGCGCGTGGGTGCGAGCTCGTCGGAGAGCTCGCTCTCGACGACCTCGAGCAACTCGTCGTGCGTTCCTTCTCGCGCACGGAGGTCGAAGCACTGCTCGACGCCGGACGATTCGCCGACGGGTTCACGGCGCTCGCGATCCTGCAGTACTTGCGCCGCGCTGCGCGTTCTTGAGCGTCGAGCCCGAGATCGAATCGACGCTGCGAGCGAGATCTCAGCGGCTTCGTCGCGGGCTCACTGCGGAGGTCGGCCCTCGCTGCACTCTCCATCCGAGATCAGCCCGCGCGACTTCGACGGGCTCTCCGCGGCGGTGAAGAGTTCGCGGGCGCGAGGCGGCCGCGGGGCAGCGCGCCCTGGATCGAGAGGCCGCGCGCTCCTCGGCTCCACGGAGACTCCGCGCGCGGTGCGGGCGAAAAAAGACTCGGCGCTCGCAGCCCTGAGGCCTCCCTGGGCCCCCAGAGGCCCCTCGCGCCCGGGGTCGGTGCGGCCCGTGCAGAAATCTTCACTTTTCGCTGGTCACCCTGGACCCACCTCAACATCCTCTCGCCTTCGTGCTCGCCGAACCCGTTTGGATTGGACCACGTGGCGGTTGAGCAGTCTTGTGAACGAGGTTCGAATTCGAATGGGTACGCGTCTCTACGTCGGCAATCTCAACTTCCAAACGACCGAAGCATCGCTCCGCGCGGCGCTTGAAAACGGCGGGCGCCAAGTGCGCGAAGTCGCCATGATCACGGATCGTGAAACCGGCCGTCCGAAGGGCTTCGCCTTCGTGACCATGGCCAATGAAGCGGACGCCAAGGCGGCGATCGCTGAACTCGACGGCCAGCAACTCGACGGCCGTCCGCTCCGCGTCAACGAAGCCGAAGAGCGTCCGGCTCGCGGCGGCGGTGGTGGCTACAGCGGCGGCGGCGGGTACGACGACCGCTACTGAGATCTCGCGGAGGTGAAAGCCTCCGCGTTCAGAACGAACCCGCGCGCCGCGCGCTCCCTCGAGGAGTGCGCGGCGCGCGGCCTTTTCATCCACACGCGCGGCGTCGTTCTGTGAGCGAGGCAACACCGCGCAGCGCATTCAGCACCGCGCAGCGCATTCAGCACCGCGCAGCGCATTCAGCACCGCGTAGCGCATTCAGCACCGCACAGCGCATCAGGCTCCGCGCAGCGCATCAACCATCGCGCAACGCGACGAGCTCGAGGCGCGGCCCGGGTCTCTCCACGCTCCACAACCCGGTGAGCGGGAAGTCCATTTCGGTCGGCAAGAAGGCCTCGCGCGGCGCGACACCCTCCGCACGCGCGGGATCGACGACCCACGAGACCGCGCCGAGCGCGAGTGGTCGCGCGAGGAGACTCGGCGCACCGTCTCCGGGGCGACGATCGACGAGCAGCACGTGCGTCACGCCCAACCGACGCAGGACGGCCTCGGGATCCTGACCGATCTCGGCTGCCAGACAGTCCTGAACGCTCATCGTGCTTGCGCGCTCGTCGAACGAGAACAGTTCCTCGACGCGCACTCCGTCGACGCCGCCGCGTTCACGGCCCGCCGCGAGTTCCAAACGTCGACGCTCCTCGCGCGGACGCAGTTTCTGACCGCACGTCGCGCGAAGCCGCTCGAGCACGGCGAGTCCGGCTTGGCTCGGATCCGCGAACGGGCCGTAGCGGTCGATCGCCACGCGCGAGCCGACGGCCAGCCCTTCGAGCTTCGCCTCCGCGATCGCACGCGTGTCGGCGCGCGACAGGAGGAAATCGAAACGCGCGGCCTGGATCAGCGGCACGGCGAGCACGAGCACGACCGCCGCCTTCCCGAACGGTTGATTCCACCAACGCTCGACGACGAGCCCGGCGGGCAGCGCGAGCAGCACGGTGACGGGCAGCAAGTAGCGCACGTGATCGCTCGGGTTCAGCAGGAAGAAGACGCCCCACGCGAGGACGAAGACCATCACGGGACGCAGTCTTCGATCGCGCAACGCGATCCACAGTCCGAGGAGTCCGAGCACGACGATCACCGGGTCGTACCCGAAGACGGCGGGGGCGAGGCGCGCGAGCGACTCGAACCTGACGCCGAAGACGATGCTCATGCCGCCGAAACTCGCGTCCGCCTGGCCTTCGCCCACGACGGCCTCGGTCGGCGTCCGTCCGTGCACGAGGAGGTAGGGATGTCCGATCAAGAGCCCCGCGATCGCGAAACCGAGGACGGCGAGCACGCCGCCGACGAAGCGCTCGCGCAGCGCGAGCCCGCGCCATCCGAGCGAGCCGAGGAGCCAGGCGAAGAACGGGATCGCGATCGCACCGAGCCCTGACTGATGGCACGCGAACGCCAATCCCGCGGCGATCCCGGAGAGCGCGAGATGGAGCTTCCTCGCGCTCGTCGCATACACGATCGCCGCCCACGCCGAGAGCGTGAGGAAGAACACCATCGGCACCCATGGTCGCTCGTGCGTCGAGAATTGCAGGTGCAAGAGCCCCGTCGCGACGAACCACGCCGCGACCCAAGCTCCCGTCCCCATCCCGGCCGCGCGCGCGGCGCGGTAGACGGCCCACGCGGTGAGCGCTCCGAAGATCGCGATCACGAGACGCACGGCGTGCGCGGCGCGCTGCGGATGCTCGAGCAAGTGATCCCCGTACTCCTCGGCGTTCTTCCATTCTCCGCGCGCGAAGCCGGCGGCGTACTGCGCGCCGAGCACGGGGATCGACGCGTAGGGCACGAGGTTCGGGTACGTGGAGTACTTCCCGACCGGCGGCGCGAGATCGCGATCGCGGGCCATGCCGAGCGCCTGACGCACGATGTGTCCGTCGGGGACGTAACCGCGCTCGCCTCCGTGCGAAATCGGGAAGACGCGCAGCGCGAGCGGGAGGAGCACGAGCAGGAGGAACGTCGCGAAGCGCAGGGTGCGCGAGGAAGTCATGGCGCAGCGGAGTCTCCCACCGTGGGGTCGCTCCTGCTAGCGGGCGTTCGGGCGCGCACGGTGATTCGGGCTCCCGACGAGTCGCTCGACCGCGCGCCGAACCGTGCGGCACCAGCGCGAATCGGATGGGGACCGGAGTCGCGAGCCTCTCTCCCGCTTCCGAACGCACCTCGAACCGCCTCGCGGAGTCGTCCGTGCGTGCAGATTCGCCGAGCCGTCGTCGCAAAGAGCTCGATCGCCTCGTGCGGCTCGCTCGACGCCGACAGCGGAGTCCGCGGCGAGCGCCGCGAGCCGTCGCGGGTGTTGGCCGCGTTCGCACGACCCGTCCTTTCCGTCCCTTCCGGCGCAGCGGCGCGGCGGCGCAGCGGCGCAGCGGCGCGGCGGCGCGGTGGCGCAGCGGCGCGGTGGCGCAGCGGCGCGGTGGCGCGGTGGCGCAGCGGCGCGGTGGCGCAGCGGCGCGGTGGCGCAGCGGCGCGGTAGCGCAGCGGCGCGGCGGCCGCCCCGTGGTCCGGCGCGCCTGCGCGCCCGGCCGCTCACGCCTCCGGATCGATCTCGAACCGCTTCAAGAACTCGTCCGTCTGCTCGACTTCGTCGAGCTTCGTCACCAAGAGCTCCATCGACTCGTAGGGGTTCATGCGCTGCAGCACGCGCCGCAGGATGTGGATGCTCTTCAGCTTCTTCGACGAGAGGAGCTTCTCTTCCTTGCGCGTGCCCGACTTCTCGATGTCGATCGCAGGGAAGATGCGCCGGTCGGCGAGGCGGCGCGAGAGCACGAGCTCCATGTTCCCCGTGCCCTTGAACTCCTCGAAGATGAGTTGGTCCATGCGGCTGCCCGTGTCGATCAACGCGGTGCCGAGGATCGTCAGCGAACCGGCCTGCTCCGTGTTGCGCGCGCTCCCGAAGATCTGGCGCGGGCGCTCCATCGCGCGGCTGTCGAGGCCGCCCGACATCGTGCGGCCGCTGCCGGCCGACAAGTTGTTGTAGGCGCGCGAGAGGCGCGTGATCGAGTCGAGCAGCAGGACGACGTCCTGTCCCGTCTCGACGAGTCGCGTGCAGCGCGTCCACACCGCCTCGGCCAGTTGAACGTGGTTCTTCGCCGTCTCGTCCGACGTGCTGACGAAGACTCGACCCTTCGTCGATCGAGCCCAGTCGGTCGCTTCCTCGGGGCGCTCGTCGACGAGCAGGACGAACAGGTGCACGTCGGGATAACCGACCTCGATCCCCTTCGCGAACTGCTTCAAGAGCGTCGTCTTGCCAGTGCGCGGCGGCGCGACGATGAGCCCGCGTTGCCCGCGACCGATCGGACAGAGGAGGTCGACGATACGCATCGAGACTTCGTCGGTGATGTCGCCCGTCGCGTAGTGGAAGTCGGGATCGATCGTGGTGAGATTCTTGAAGACGGGCGCGCTCTTCATCTCGTGCGGGTTCTTGCCGTCGACGGTCGTGACGTCGGCGAGCGCGTACTTGTGCTTCTGACCGCGCGTCACGGGACCAGCGATGAGTGAGCCTTCGCGCAGCTTGAACTGCTGCATCAAGCGCATCGGAACGAAGATGTCGGTGCGCGCGGGCATCCAATTCGTCTCCGCCTGACGCAGCGTGCCGAAGCCGCCGTGCTCGAAGAACAGGACGCCCGACAGCTCGGCGGGCATGGGCTCCGGCGGCGGAAGCTCCGGGCGCGGAGGACGTTCTTCGCGTGGCGCCCGAGTGCTTTGGAACTCGGGCCGATGGCCGCGAGCACCGCGCGGCCCCGTCGTGTGCGCACCGGCCGTGCCTCGCTCGGCGCCGGAATGACCGCCGCGCTGCCGCTCGAACGGACGCGGACCGCGATCCGTGCGCAGAGCCTGGCCGTCACCGCGCGGAGTGGTCTCGGTCCCGAAAGGACGCGCGTCACCGCCGACACCGTCGAGTTCACCCTCGAGGCCATCGTCGAATTCGACTTGGACGGCACCGTCGGCATCCTCGTCGAAGCCGAACTGCCCCTGACCGGGCGCGAACTCGGGATCCAACGAACCCGCGCCGTGCGAACCGTCCGCGACAGCCGCGGCCAGGCCGAGTTCGGTCGTGCCCGCTTCGAGCGGTGCCATCGAGCCGTCGCGGTTCCGACGACGCCTTCGACCGCCGCGGCGCCCGTGACCGCGACGCTTGTCGGCCCGGCGCCAGTCCGTGGATCCATCCCCACCGGCTCGAGGGTGCTCCGATCCCGAAGGCAGGGGCGGCGGCGATCCGGCTCCGTCGCTGCGTGCTCCGTCAGGGCGAGCAACGTCACTCCGCGCCGGATCGCGTTCACGATCCTCGGATCCTCCCCCGCCACGCGCTGCGGAGGAGTGCCCCGGTTCGAGCGGGAAGCGCGAGCTCGCGGCCGCGACGGCCGGAGTGGCGTGCGCGGGTGTGGGCGCCATATCCCCGCCCGTGGAGGCGTCGCCGCGGGTGGGCTGCGCCGAGGAGTGATCCTCGGCCGGGGGGAACGTGCCCCCTCGCGGCGCGGAGATCTCGGAGTTCGTACGTGCGGCCCCCACCGTGACGGGTGCCGCGCGCACGCGCCGTTCCGCCCGCTGTTCCGCGGGCATGTCCGACACGGCGACGGCGTGCGCATCGGTCGGAGCCGGGCTGGCGTGGCGAACTCCCGTCGCCACGGGAGCTCGCGACGCGGCCGACGCTGCGGGAGTTGGGGTCTGCGCCGTTTTCTGAGCAGCGGCCCGGGCGGCCCGGGACGCGGACTTCGGGGCAACGGCCGCGCTCGCGCTCTTCGCCGCGAGCTTCGCGGCCGCGTTCGCGGTGCTCTTCGGCGCGACCTTTCCGGTGGGCTTCGAGACCGACTTCGTCTCGCCCACAGACTTCGGCTCGCCCACAGACTTCGTCTCGCCCACAGACTTCGTCTCGCCCTTCGTCGCGGCCTTCGAGCTGGACTTCGCCGCAGCTTTCGGCGCCGCGTCGACGGCACGACGCGCGCGCGGTTTCGGCGCGGCGGAGGAAGCCGGTGTCGCGGCGCTCGCCACTTTGCGAGGGCTGGAGCGGCGGGGAGGGGTAGCGTCTTTGGAAGCCAATTCGAGCCTCGTCTCGAGAGGGAAAGCGATCGATCCGCGGTCCGCGCGCTCGAGAGCTCGCACCAGACCCGGTGCGGTCCTCGTCGCCCGGGAGGGCGAGCGAGTCACGACCGCAGCAGCAGCGTTTCGCGCTCACGTCGCGGCCGAAACCGAGGCGCAGCGCGCAGGATCTCCGTCAGCGCAGTTCGCCGGAGCGACACCGCCCAAGGCCGCGGCGACACGGCCCAAGGCCGCGGCAACACGGCCCAGGGCCGCGGCAACACGGCCCAGGGCCGCGGCAACACGGCCCAGGGCCGCGGCGACACGGCCCAGGGCCGAGGCGACACCACCCAGGGCAGCGATGCCCCGAACCGCGACGGGCCGACGCCACGCCCACCGACGCCTCTCCGCGAGCCGAAGTTCTCGCAACGGGACGCGCGGATGCGCGCCGAACGCAGAGTGACGTCGGGTTTCGCGCGCCGCGCCGACCTCCGTCGGAGGTCGGACACGGTGCACAACGGAGCGGAGCTGGGTGGTCGTTCGGGATCGAGGACGATCCCGTCCGGCCTCGCGCGGAGACCGGGGCGCCGCTCTGGAGTCCGAACGCCCGGTGGGGCTCCTCCAAGACCTGGCGGCTCGGGCACCCCGTCGGTCGCGCTTGCCCGCCTCGTCACGACTTCCACCAGGGAGGTCAACTGCGGGCCGGTACGGACCGGCGGGCTCACCGTAACTGTCCGGCGCCCATTCGCGAGCGACTGCGCCGCCCGCGACACCTTTCAGCATGCCGCCTCGGTCCCAGGGAAGCGACTGGAAATCGGAATTCCTGCGCTGGGCGACGGGGCGGCAGGAGTTCGAGGCCCACGAGAGGGGCGAACCAGCGGCGCAAGGCCGCCTCGGAAGCCCGACCCTTCCCGAGTACGGGCGGTGCCGACCGACGACACTGGGATCGTACGACGGCTTCCGCGAGGTTCGGCGAGCGCGCGCGCCCGCGACGAAGCTCGCAACGAGGTTTCGACAGTTCGAATCGTGCGCGAGCGAAAAGGAGTCGTCGCGCTCGACCCCTGCATCGGAACACGCGCCTCGTGGAGATCGGGCCGACCCTCCACCGCTGGATCGCGGATTGCCTCGCGCACGGATCGACCCGAACTCAAGAATGCCCCCGCTGCGTGCGGGACCGTGCTCACCACGATCTATGCGAGCCCAGAGGCTTCGAGGCCGGACAACAGATACGAGCGGAACTGGCGGATTTGGAGTTCAGGGTCTGCACTTTCTCCTTTTGGGGCACCCTCGTCCGGATACCGACGCCTGCGTCATCGCCCTCGATCGAAATCGAGTCGTCGCGGTTGAGTTCTGGATGGATCGAGACCGCGATCGAACCGCCAGCGAACGGGTGCCTGTCAGGCACTCGCCCGTCGAACGCTGTCGGGGCAAAGCACTGGCTCCTCCCCCATGGACCTGAACAAGAGACGACGGGAAAGGACCCTCGGTGGGACCCCCGGCCCGAGCTTGAGCGACTCCGTCGTTCTCGGTTTCGTACTGACGCTGGCCGTGCTGCTGCTCGGCGCTGCCCTGGGCCACCAGAACCTCGTGCGCTTGGACGGGAATCGAAAGGGGGTCGCTCACACGCACGCAGTCGAAGAAGCGCTCTCGACCCTGTTGTCGAAGATCCAAGCCGCCGAGGCCGGGCCGCGCGACGTCGCGGAAGATCCACGGTCGCTGCAAACCTACGAGGCCTCTTTGTCGCAGGTTTTTGGGGAACTGGATCACCTCGCGAGACTCACGTCCGACAACGCGGATCAGCAAGCCCGGCTCACCGCGCTCGAGGGGCAGGTTCAAGTGCGCCTCGACGAGCTTCGCCCGACCGTCGCAGTGATCCGGCAAGGCGACCGCGAGTCCGCCCTCACGGTCGCGGAAAGTGACCTCGGCCAGGCCTTCATGAACGACGTGCGGGTCAGGATCGCGGTCATGCAGGAGGCGGAAAACGACCTCTTGGAACTGCGGGAAGTCGAGGCGGCGAACAGTTACCGGCTCGCGCTCCTTTCCACCTGGCTCTCCACCCTTGTCGGCGTGGCGCTCGTGACCACCCTCTTCCTTTCCTTCCGCCGCAACTCCGTGCAGCGTCGACGAGCGGCGTTGATCTTGTCCGCGCAGAAGGAGCACCTCCGAACCACGCTCGAGAGCATCGGGGATGGCGTGATCTCGACCGACGCGAACGGGGGCGTCACCTACCTGAACAAAGTCGCCGAGTCGTTGACCGGGTGGACGAACGACGCGGCGGCGGGGCTGCCTTTGACGCAGGTGTTCCACATCGTGGACGAGACGACGCGTGAGCCTGTCGCGAACCCGGCGCTGCGTGCGTTGGAGGAAGGCGTCGTCGTCGTGCCCGCCAACCACACGGTCCTCATCGCGAAGGATGGGCTGGAGCGACCGATCGACGACAACGCCTCACCGATCCGCTGCGCGGACGGCGAGCTCGTCGGTTGCGTGCTCGTGTTCCGCGACGTCACCGAGCGCAAACGGGAAGCGGTCGCGGAGGCGGAACGCACGCGCTTGGTCTCGCTGCGTTGTGACGTCGGCAGCACACTCGCCTCGATCCAGCCCACGCCGATGGCGCTTCAACACACGTGCGAGGCGCTCGTCCACCATCTCGACGCGGCGCTCGCCCGCATCTGGACGCTGAACGACACGGGGAGCGAGTTGGAGTTGCAGGCGAGCGCGGGTCCCTGCACCAACTTGGACAGGCGCTACAGCCGAGTTCCCGTGGGCCAGTACAAGATCGGGCGCATCGCCAGTAACCGTCAGCCGCATCTAACGAACGGCGTCCTCGAGAACTCCGAAGTGAGCGCACGGAAGTGGGCGGCGAAGGAAGGCTTGGTGGCCTTCGCCGGATACCCCTTGGTGCTCGAGGATCGCGTGGTCGGTGTCGTCGCGATCTTCGCCCGCCACCCGCTGACGGAAGGCGAGTTGATGGAACTCGCGCCATTGGCCGAGGGGATCGCCCAGTTCATCGATCGTCGCGACGCGGAAGCCGGACGGGAAGCCATACAGCGGCAGATCACCTCGACTCTCGAGAGCATGACCGACGGCTTCTTCACCCTCGACGACGACTGGCGGTTCACCTACGTCAACCCGGTGGCGCACCGGATGCTCGCTCGCAAGGCACACACACTGATCGGCAAGAAACTCTGGGACGGATTTCCCGGCGTCGCCAACACCGAGTTCGAGGCGATGTACCGCCGAGCCGCGTCGAAGCGCGGGCCTGAGTCCTACACGGGCTACTACCCGGACCACGACCGCTGGTACGAGGCCCGCGTCTTCCCCACGGCTGTCGGCCTGTCCGTCTACTTCCGGGACGTCAGCGTGAGTGCGCGGTCCCAGGAAGTCCTGAAACAGAGCGAGGCTTTCAGCCGCGGCATCTTCGAGAGCAGTCCGGATTGCGTGAAAGTGCTCGACGCGGACGGTCGGTTTTTGCGCATGAACGCGAACGGCCTGTGCGTCCTGGAACTCGACGACTTCGCGCCGCTTGCTGGCCAGCCGTGGTGCGACATGTGGCCGGCGGAGGGCCGCGACGTCGTCGTCGCGGCACTCGCGGCCGCGCGCACTTCGGGGAAAGCTCGATTCCAGGGCTCATGTCCCACAGCCCTTGGAACGGAGAAGTGGTGGGACGTGCAGGTCGCTCCGATCCGCGAGGAGGCCGGGAGCGTGGTCCGCTTCATCTGCGTCTCGCGTGACATCACAGAACAACGCGCGACCGGGGAGAAACTGCGACTCGTCGCCGCCGAGCTATCCGAGGCCGACCACCGCAAGGACGAGTTCCTGGCGACATTGGCCCACGAACTCCGGAATCCCTTGGCCCCGATTCGCAACGGTCTGCAAATCCTACGGCTCTTGATCGACGACGGCGGAGAGGTCGCGAAGGCCCGCGCCATGATGGAGCGGCAACTCGGACACATGGTCCATCTCGTCGACGACTTGCTCGACGTGAGCCGCATCAGCCGAGGCACACTAGAACTGCGCCGACGGCCGCTCGATTTGGCGGAGGCTTTGAGCCTCGCCCTGGACACCAATCGGCCTCTCATCGAAGCTCGCGGCCAAACTCTCACGGTGACCCTACCGTCGGCACCGAGCCTCGTTCACGGGGACGTGACACGGCTCGCGCAGGTGTTCGGGAACTTGCTGAACAACGCCGCGAAGTTCAGCGCGCGCGGGAGCCGGATTCGACTGAGCGCCGAGCTCCGCGGTAGCGATATCGTCGTGAGTGTCGCGGACACCGGCGTCGGCATCCCCCGCGACATCTTGCCCAGGGTCTTCGACATGTTCATGCAAGTGGATCGGTCGTTGGAGAAGTCTCAAGGAGGTCTGGGCATCGGACTGACACTCGTGAAGAGGCTCGTGGAGCTGCACGGCGGCAGCGTCGAAGCCCGCAGCGAAGGTCTCGGTCGCGGCAGCGAATTCGTCGTGGTGATCCCGCTCCTCGCCACGACTCGGGTCCTGAATTCGACGCCCGAAGTGCTGGAACCGACTCGCTCGATCGCTACACGCAAGATCTTGGTCGCCGACGACAACCAGGACTCGGCCGAGAGCCTCGCCACCATCCTCACCATCCTGGGGAACGAAGTTCGCACGGTGAACGACGGCTCGGAGGCGGTCGACGTGGCGCGGGACTTCGCGCCGGACGTGATCCTCCTCGACATCGGAATGCCGAAAGTGAACGGCTACGAGGCCTGTCGCCGTATCCGCGCACAGTCGCGCGGGGAGAAGACCGTGCTGATCGCGCTGACCGGCTGGGGGCAGGACGAGGACCGTCGTCGGTCGAAGGCCGCGGGCTTCGATCACCACCTGGTCAAGCCGGTGGACGCTGCCGCACTCGAGCTGTTGCTGGCCGGGTTGCAACCGAATCTCGTCGGATAGCGGTCGTTCGTGTTGCTCACGGCGGATGAGCTCAGGAGTGGCCCGACATCCGCGAGCTGACGTTTTCGAGCGGTCCGGGGGTCGCCAAACCGCGGCCGCCAGCAGGGTGCAGCGCCTGCCCCGCGTGAATCGACCGGAAGGGCGAATGGGCCACCCGCGACGGCGGCAAGAGATGGTCGGGGCGAGAGGATTCGAACCTCCGGCCTTTGCGTCCCGAACGCAACGCTCTAGCCAAGCTGAGCTACGCCCCGACCCGTGGGCGGAGAACGATACGAGGCGCGCCACGGCCCGTCAATCGCGGTGAGGCCTCCGATCCGGCGGCCCCGCGCGGGCTCGCGCCTACTTGCCGAGGTCGACGAACTTCCCGCCGTTCTCTTCGGCCATCCGGCGCATGAAGTCCTTCTGGAACTCCCCGATCGCGATCGTGTGGATCGTGATCTTGCGCAGCTCGTTGGCGGCCTTGACCTCGCGCAGGATGTCGTCGGGATCGACGAACTCCCCCACCGTCGGCCGACCGTCGGAGAGGAAGAAGATCGTGTCGACCTCGGTCTTGTAGTCCCTGTCGCCCGTCTGCGGACCCTTCGTCGGATCGATGCCCATCGCGGTCATGATCGCGCCGTAGGTGTTCGTCTTGCCCATGTCGAGGTTGGCCGAACCCGTCAGCCCGACGGATGCGTTGTCCTCCTTGGACGCGCCACCGATCGCGTACAGCCCCTTGGCCCAGTCCTTGGCGGCCGACTTGTTGAGCACGTTCGCGGGCACGAGCTTCCCGCGCTTCCACGGATCGATCTTCGTCGCAAAAGCGACGATGTTGAAGTTCACGTACGTGTTGAGACGCTCGATCGTGCGCTGGAGCTCCGTCTTGACGATGTCGATGCGCAAGAAGCTCGGGTAGTTGCCATCGCTGAAGCGTTCCTTCTCGACGACCTCGGCTTCCATGGATCCCGAGACATCGATCACGAAGAGGATCGAGCGGCTCGGCGTCGCGATGCCGTGGTAGTCGGCGACGCCGGTCTTGTCGTAATCCCACTTGGCCTTGCCGGTCGTCGCTTCGCGCTTGCTGCGCATGTACGCGATGGCCTCGGCCTTCGGGAGCACGAACGTCACCTTGTTCGCTTCCCACCAGTTCTTCCACGCGACGGGCTCGACGAGTTCGAGGCCCGTCAGGTTCGAAAGCGCTTCGACGATCAGCGGCACGAGCACGCCTTCTTCGACCTGAAGGCGATTTACGAGCGGGGCGACGGCCGTCACATGACGGATCTTCGTGAGAGCCGCGATCGCGCTCGTGCGCACGGCCCGCGTCGGATCGGAGAGGAGCGCGCAGGCCTTCGGGATCACGGCGTCGGCGCCGAGGACCGTCATGGTCTCGAGCGCCTGACCGCGGACCGCGGGCTCGGGATCGTCGAGCAGCGGCAGACACGCTTGGGCAGCCGCCACGTCCTTCGACGCCTCGACGACTTGCAGCGCGCGACGGCGCACTTCCCACGACTTGTCGGTCAACGCTCCGACCGCGAGCGGGAGCGCGCCCTCGTAATTCCCTTCGCCGACGGAGCGCAGGATGCCCACGCGCACGACGTCGTTCTTCTCGGTCTTGTACGCGACGAACAGCGTCTCGATCGTGCCCGGCGAAGGCAGCTTCGCGAGCACGCGCACGGACGCGCGCACGATCTCGGTCTCCTGGTCCTTCAGGAGCGGCAGGAGGAGCTCGATGACCTCGGTGTCGTCGATGCCTTCGAGGGAGAGCACCGCTTCCACGCGAGATGGGACGTCGGTGTAGGTCTTGAAGTACTTGCGGAAGTTCTTGGTGGTCTCGTCCACGACAGCGTTGGCCGTCAGGCCAACGCCCACCAGAATTGTGACCGCGACGAGGATCCCGCGGACCCAGTGTCCGGCGCCCCCGCACCCACTCTCCTTCGATAGGCCCAATCGCATGCGCTGACCCACCCCGTCTGTCGCGTGCACCACGCACGCGGCGAACATCCTAGCCCCGCCGGAGCTCGCAGTTGCCCTAAGAGCCAGGCCCGTTCTCAGCGCCTAGCGCACGTGCCCGGCCTCAGCGGATCGCCAGCCGTCACCCGCCTCCCGAGGATTCTCCTCAGCGCACTTCGGACGGATCCGCGTCCACGACCTCGTCCGCCTCGACCGAGATCCGCGTCCCGGCATCGGTCACCAAGGTCACGGTCCGCCCATCGCGCGCCAGGACCCGCCCATAGAACACCCCACCCGCCGTGCGCACACGCTGGCGCCGCGGAGCCTGCGGAGCACTGGCGGTCGCCTCGCGATTCGCGATCTGCTCGAGGCCGCGCAAGGCATCCCGCTCGATGACCCTCGGCCCCGCATCCGTTTGGATCCACACCCTCCCCTGGCCGATCGCGGTCAGGCGTCCTTCCACGCGCTCCGTGCCCTCGAGCCGCACGCGGACACGCCCCACCGAAGGAGTCTCGAGTCGCAGTCCACCCGACAGCGCCTCGACGGGAATCGTCGCGCCTTCCCAAATACCGGATGCACGTTCGACGCCCGGCACGCTCGACGGCTCACTCTCGGGAGCGCGCGTCACCGTACCGACATCGCTGAGCGGTGCAGCCGCGTTCGCCTGCGCAGCCAACCAACGATCGACGTCCGCGGCACCGAGCGGCGCACCCGCTGTGCTCGGCGTCACTGCCGCCGGAGTCGCCGCGAGATCGTAGACGTAGAGCGCGGGCGACTCGGGCTCGAGCTTGGCTTCGAGCGCGGCGCCTTCGACCCCGGCGTCGCGTTCGAGGAACGAGCGCGACTCCGCGGCCTGCATCGAACTCGCGGATGCGGGCTTCGAAGCGACCGGCTTCTTCGGACGCATTCCAGGTCGCATGCGCGAGTCGGATCCATCCGGCGCCGCCAACTCGTGCGCGAAGTCGATGCTCGCGCGCACGGATGGCACGAGGGGAGTCGGCAACTCGGGGCGCGTGTCGCTCTGACTCACGGTCAGCGAGCGCACCACGACGGCGACGAAGAAGACTCCCGCAGCGATGCCGAGCGACCGCAGGAACCACGGCGCGACGCGATGGGCGACGGGAACGCCGTCGGTGAACGACGCGTTCGTCGGAGCGCGCGACCGCACGAGCGACATCTGCGCGGGCGGCACGGCCGCATCGTCGAGCGCGAGCAGCCAACTCGGTCGCTCGTTCGCGTGCGTCGTCGGGACCACAGGCTGCGTGCGCCACGTGTTCGGCCGCGCGTCGGGCCAGTTGCCCTGCAACGTTTCACCAGCCCCGAGCAACTCGCGCGCGGGCATCGACGGCTGACCCGGGCGGTACGGAACGCTCGACGCCGGGAACGGAAACCTCGATCGCCCGAGCTCGTGCTCGAGTCCCAGGAAATCTCCCGCGGCGCCGCTCTGCAGCACGCGACTCGGATCGGGGTGCGGCGAATCGAGGCGCGGTTGCATGGCGGGAATCCGGGATCCCCGTGGCCTGGATCGGTCGCCGGAACCCGCGGGTTGAGCCGTCCCCGCTGGAAACTCGTTCTGAGTGAGAAAAAAGGCTTCAGCGCCGCCGCAGGACCCGATTCGAGCCCTGTCGGATGGTCACACCGGCCGTGTCGAAATGCTCGAGCAAGGGGATGAGGAACTTGCGCGTCGTCTGCAGTTGATCGCGCAACGACGGGATGTCGAGCGAGCGGTTCTTCTCGCAGTTGGCGACGATCGCGGCCTTCGCGGCTTCGTACGTCGCGTGCGCCAGGTAGATCTCGCCCGGCTGAATCGCGTGGAGTTCGCCGCGGTCCTTCAAGAGTTCGATCGCGCGCGTCGCGGACTTCTCGGGGACCGCAAGTCGCTCGGCGAGCTCGACCGGCGTCGGCGGTTGGAAGTGCGCCGCCTCGAAGGTGGCCCGCACGCGGCCGAGCAGATTTTCGAGCGCGGGATCGACAGCGGCCTTGCCGTCCGTGCGTCGAACGAGACCTCCGGGCTCCAACTTCACGCGCCCGGACTTCTCGAGCTCCTGCAGCACGACGTGCAGGAAATCGGGCGCGAAGCCGGTCGCGCGGCGCAGCTCGCGCACGTCGACGACCTCGCGGTGTGCGTGCTCGCCCTCGAACCAGGCCTGGATCGCGACCTCGACCTTCGCCGAGCACAAGGCGAGCTTCTCGAGGTGGATCCAGCGCGGTGGTGAGCCCAAGCGCGCGATGCGTTTCTGCGACGCGAGGTCGTGCAGCAAGCGCTCGGTCTCCGCATGGGAACGCTTGATCTCGCGCGCCAGCTCCTCGGGCGTGTGCAACCCCGCTCGCGCGCGCGCGAGCACCGTGTCGAGCAAATCGCGCGGCGAAGCCAGGCTCTGCGATGCGCGCGAAAGTTCCTCGATCACGAACTTCTTGAAGCGCTTGAGTCTGTGCTTGCTCTCCTCGAGCACGACGCCGCCGCCCAAGACGTACGCCGGCGACGCGAGGCGCAACACGAAGCGATCGCCGGGCGCTACGACGACGGGTTCTTCGAGTCGGAGCTGCGCCAGCGCTTCGCCGCCCGGCTCGAGCACTTCCGTGTCGAGGAGCACGAGCTCGCCCAACACTTCGGCCGTCCCCGCATGAAAACGGATCTGCGTGCGGTCCTCGATGGCGCGATCGAGATCGGCGAGTGCCTTCACCGACGCGCCGAGCATCGTCGCTGCGCGAAAGTAGCCCGGCGTCGCGGCGACCATTCCGCGCGACACGACGTTGTGATCGACGTCGGCCACGTTGATCGCGGCGGAATGGCCGGCGCGCACGACGTCGACGGACTCCGAGTAGGCCTGCATCCCGCGCACTTTCGTGGTGAGGCCGATGGGCAGGATCTCGAGCACGTCGCCGTGCTTCACCGAGCCCGACATCGGGATGCCGGTGATCACGGTGCCGTGACCGTGCGAGCTGAACACACGCTGGATCGGCAGTCGAAAAATACCGTCCGCGCTGCGCGGTTTCGTCTCGGACGCCATGCGAAAGAGTGCTGCCTTGAATGCGTCGAGGCCAACGCCTGTGAGGCTCGACAGCGGCAGGATCGGCGCATTCTCGAGGAACGTGCCGCGCACGGCCGAGCGCACGTCGTCGGCGGCGAGCTCGACGAGCGCGGGTTCGACCGCATCGATCTTCGTGAGCGCCACGAGGCCGCGCGTTAGTCCGAGCAGCGTCATGATCGCCAAGTGCTCGCGCGTTTGCGGCATGACGCCGTCGTCGGCCGCGACGACCAGGATCACGACGTCGATCCCCGTCGCGCCCGCGACCATGTTCTTCACGAACCGCTCGTGACCGGGCACGTCGACGACCCCGACCGTGCGCCCGTCAGGCAACTGGAAGCGCGCGAAGCCGAGGTCGATCGTCATCCCGCGCTCGACTTCCTCCTTGAGGCGGTCGGGATCGATGCCTGTGAGCGCCTTCACGAGCGTCGACTTGCCGTGATCGATGTGTCCGGCGGTGCCGACGACGATGGGCTGGATGTGCATGGGGCGGGCGAAGTCTAGCGGCCGGCGATTCCCCCGCGTTCCGCGCCACGAACGGGACGGCCGGGGCCGAAGGTGACGAGCGCGGAACCGGCTCGGACCCTGCGCCTCGTGCTCAACCTGTCGAACTCCGCCGCGCGGACTCGGATCCCTTTGAAGCGCGATTCGCTCTTCAACGCCCGGGCTCGGGCGCCGGCGGAAGTCGGTGACAGTCGATCGCGGGTCCCCACGCTCGAGCGCGCAACACCCGCTCGAGTCCGTTGAATCCGAATTCGAAACCCGAACCACCGAGGTCCGAGTGCCGCGGGCCGAAGGCTTCGATCCGGAGTTCCGGCGGGCCGCTGATCGCGTGCACGGCGTCGTTCGTCCGGTCGAATGCGGCGCTGCGACCGCGCCCGGCGAGGGTCACGGCGAGCGTGCAGTTCTCTGCGCGAACGAGGCTGCTCGCTTCCGCCAGGTCGATCGTGCGGTCCGCGAACGCGCCCAGCCGGTAGACGGGGACGAGGCTCCAACGCGGCAGCGCGGGCGATTCCGGAAGATCCAACAGGTAGTGCTCCCACGGCCCGAGCGCCCACCAGGGACTCTGCGCGATCGAATCGCGCGTCCGCGGCAGCGGGAGCGCGAGCAGAACGTTGTGCGCCACCCGATCGCGCGCGGGATCACCGTGCTCGACGATCCACCGCGACGCGAGGGTCAGCGTGTCGTCGCTGGCACGCCACAGGACGAGACGCACGCTGGCGTAAGTCGGCAGGGCGAGAGCGACGATCGACGCCGCGACGAGGACTCGCCGGCGTGACTGCGTGGAAGCGCACGCGCGCGTGCAGGCCACGAGTGCGATCGCGGCCGCGACGGCCAGGAAGGGCACGAGCGGCACCGTGAAACGCGAGAACATGTGGGACATGAAGCCCCAGAAGAGCAGGAACGCCGACGGAAACGCCGCCGCGACGGCGAACGAACGCGGTCGGATCGAGCCTTGGCGCGCGAGGACGAAGGCGATCACCGCTCCCGCGGCACCGAGGATCGCGAGCACGGGATCGAAGCCGAAGAGCCCGCGAGCGATCCGGACGAATCCGACGGGAGAAATGCGTTCCAAGGCGATGACTTGCCCGCCGATGTCGAGTTCTTCGGTGCGCGACTCGACGACTCCGGGCGTGAAGAGGAAGGGATAGAAGCGCCAGAACGCGAACGCGACGAAAGCGATGGGCCAGAGCCATTGCGTCAGCGAACGCCGCGGTGCGAACCACCACGCGAGTCCCAATGCGGGCAGCGCGAAGACGCCGTTCTGGAATGCGCCGATCCCCAACGCGACGACGGCGGAAGCCGCGGCGAAACTGGCTTGGCCGCCGCGCCGCGCATGTCGGAGCGCGAGCGCGACGGCGACGGCACTGATCGCGGCGCTCGCGGCGTGCGGCCGCGCCTGCTGCGCATACGAAGTCGTCAACAAGCTGGTCGCGGCGAACGCCGCCGCGAGGACGGACGGAGAACGATCCAGGAACGAGCGTGCGATGCGATAGACGGCCGGGATCGCGAGCACCGAGAGGACCGCGATCAAGATCCGCGCGCGCAGATGGGGCTCGGACGCCGCGGTGAGGTGCTCGGCGAGGGACGCATCGGCGGGCAGGACCACGGGGACCGAACTACCGGGCAGCCACTGCAACGTCTCCGCGAGGAGGATCGGATAGAAGGCTGGCAACCCGCTCGATCCGCCGGGCAGGACGTGCGGTAAGCCCGAGAGCCACGCGGCCTGCCACACGATGACCGCATCGGGCTCGGGCTGGTGCGGCAGCATCGAGTCGATGCCGACGCAGCGCAGCGCCAGTGCAGCCAGGGTCAGCGCGAAGATCGACCACGCTGCGGCGCGGCGCGACAGGAGCTCGACGACGCCTTCGATCGTTCTCATCGCGCGCGACCTGGCCATCGCGCGTGGAGAGGATAGCCCTACGATGCGATCCAGGCCAACGATGGCGCAGCGGTCGCGGTCGGGCGCGACGAGAGGACTTTCCGTGGCGGACGGTCGGAGGCGGAATTTCGAGGGCGGCGCGAGGACGATTCGCCGCGCGCGCGAGCCCCTGGTCGCACAGTAGTTCGACCGCGGTTGCAGCCGATATACTGCGACCGTGCACGCTAGGCTCCTCTCCGTTTCACGTCGCAGTGCGCCCCTCGGGCTCGCGCTCCTCGCGACGCTCGTTGCGTGTGGAGCGGAACCGAAGCCTCCGAACGTGCTGATCGTCTCGATCGACACCCTGCGCGCCGATCACCTCGGGTGCTACGGGTATCCGCGGGCGACGTCGCCGGAGATCGACGCCTTCGCAGCGGGAAGCGTGGTTTTCGAGCAAGCCCATTCCAGCGCGCCGTGGACTCTCCCCGCTCTCGCCTCGATCCACACGGGCCTCTTCACGGCGACGCACGGCTGCGACCGGATCGAGACGCGCCTCGATCCGGAGTTCGAGACGTTGGCGGAGATCCTGCGCAACGCCGGTTGGGACACGGCGATCGTCGCTTGCCACGTCTTCCTCGGCGGCGCTTATGGGTTGCAGCAGGGCTTCACGCACGTCGACGAGGACATGATCGCCATGGCCGGGGACCTGGACACCTCGATCAGTTCGCCGGGGATGACGGACCGGGGCTTCCGCTTCCTGGAGAGCAAGGCGCGCGCGGCGGACGGCGTCCCGTGGATGCTCTGGCTCCACTACTTCGATCCGCACGCCGAGTACTTGGTGCATCCCGGCGTGTCGGAACCGTTCGGCACCGTGACCGAACTCGATCGGTACGACGGGGAAATCGCCTTCACGGATCGGCACGTCGGCCGACTTCTGCGCGGTTTGTCGGACCTGGGTCTCGCGGACGAGACGATCGTCGTCCTCGTCGCCGATCACGGCGAGGAGTTCGGGGACCATGGCGACTACCGGCACGGGACGAACCTGTATCAAGAGGTCATCCGCGTGCCGTTGATCATCCGCGCGCCGGGTCTTCCCCCCGGACGCGTGCGTGACACCGTCGGCAGCGTCGACGTCTTTCCCACGCTGCTCGAGCTGTGCGGAGTCAAGTCGGAACGCCGCACGGCCGGGCACAGTTTGTTGCCGCTCACGCGCGGTGAACGCATGGATCCGCGCGAACTGCTGCTCGAGGTTCGCTGGCGCGACGGACAGGACCTGCGCGGAGTGCGCGCCGAGGACTGGAAGTACTGCGAGTACCGGTTGCGCGGCGTCGGCTCCGACCTGCTCTACGACCTGGCCTCGGATCCGCTCGAACGCGTGAACCTGGAGCCGGAGGACCACGAGGCTGCCGCGACCATGCGTGCTCGCCTCGCGCGCGTCCAGGAACGAGCGCTCGAGGAAGCGCGTGCCTATCCCACGCCGATTCGGAATGCGCCGGCACCGGCCGATCTGGAGCACCTCCAGAACATCGGTTACGTCGGCGAGGACGGACGCGCGGCCGACGAGGCCCCCAAGTGAAGGCGCTCGCGGGCCGGGTGATCTCGCCGCGATTCCGCGGCGCACTCCTCGCGCTGTCCATCAGCGCGCTGCTCGCCGGCTGCGGGAGCGACGTGCGACGGACGTTCTGGCCCGACGGTAGCGTGTGGTCCGAAATCCACTTCGTGAACGGCATGCCGAACGGGAGCTGCACCACGTGGCACGAGAACGGACGCACCGCGCGCGAGGGACAGCATCTGAACGGTCATCGCACTGGAGTCTGGCGAGTGCACGGCTCGGACGGCCGCCTCCTCTCCGAGGCGGCCTTCCTCTTCGGCGATGCGCACGGCGAGAGTCGGGGTTGGTATCCCGACGGCACGTCGAAATTCGTCGGGAATTACGTGTCGGGTCGACCTTCCGGACCGTGGGTCGAGTACTTCGCCAACGGTCGTCTGTCCATCCGCGGCACCTACCAGGACGGCGAGCGCGATGGGGACTGGCTCGCGTGGGACAGCCACGGGAAAGCGAAGGGCGGCGCGCACTACGAGCGCGGACGGTTCGTGCGGAAGATCCAGAACGAGCCGCCGCCGAGCGAGCGCTGAACAGCGCTCGCTCGGGTGCGGAACGCGGGGTGGTGAGCCCCGGGCAGGTCGAGCTGCGCTAGCACGGATCTCTCACCAGGTTCGTCGCGAGGCGGTGCCAACTCGTGGCCTGCAAGGAGTTGCGGCCGATTCGCCCGCAGCTGACCTGGCCGGTCAGCGAGGATCGAATCGGGCGCAACGACGCCGCAGGACGCGAGTTGGCGACGCCGCAGCAGAACGTGGTGAGAGATGCGGGCTAGGCTGTTCCCCACGCAACATGGCGAAGCCAGCCCCCACCACCGCAGTCACGCGATTCCACGCGTTCGCCCCGTGGCTCGAACAGCGCTTCGGGCGGGCCGTCCACCGCGTCGCGTTGGACGCAGGCTCGACGTGTCCGAATCGCGACGGCACGAAAGGCTTCGGAGGCTGCACTTACTGTGACGTCGAAGGTTCGGGAACGGGGGCGCTGAAGAGCGGCGCGGACCTGGCGCGTCAACTCGAGCTCGGGCTCACGCGCGTCGCGCGGCGCGGCCCGGGAGTCGGAGCGATCGCCTACTTCCAGTCCTATTCGAACACGTACGTCGAGATCGAACGGCTGCGCGAAGTCCTGGGCGTCCTCGACGGCTGGATCGAGCGGGCGGAACATCCGATCGTGGCGGTTTCGATCGCGACGCGGCCGGACACGATCCCCGAAGCGGCGCTCGACGTGCTCGCGGAGCTCAACCGCCGCGTGGAAGTCTGGGTCGAACTCGGACTCGAGACGGCCGACGACGAGGTCCAACGGACGATCCGGCGGATGCACACGCTGGCGGAGTTCGAGGACGCCGTGATGCGGGTGCGCGCGCGCGGAATGCTCGCGGTTGGACACGCGATCCTCGGCTTGCCCGGCGACGGTCGCGAAGGCGCGCGACGCACTGCGGACGCGCTCGCGCGATCCGGTGTCGAGGGCGTCAAGGTGCATCAGTTGATGATCTTGCGGCGCACTCAGCTCGAGAAACCGTGGCGCGACGGGTCCGTGACCACGCTCGACGTCGAGACGTACGTCGAATGGCTGGCAGACTTCGTCGAACGACTGGCGCCAACGCAGGTCCTCCATCGACTCACGGGCGATGCGACGCCGGCGGATCTGCTCGCGCCGCTCTGGCCGGTGCAAAAGACCGTCGTGCGCGAGTTGCTCGCGGCGGAGCTCGAGCGACGTGGGACTCGGCAGGGTGACCGCGTGGATTCGAGCGGGCCGACGGCGTCGACGCGATCGGAACTTCGACGCTCGTGAACGGGAGTCCGTGAGCGGAAGTACGTGAACGGAGTTCGAGACTCGGAGTAGCGCGCGCGACGCTGTTCAGCGGGGATCTCTGGGGCAGAGGATCGATGCCTCGCGTCCGTTGCACATCGATCCCTCGCGTGCGTCGCACAGGGAGCCCCGACGATCGCTGCGAGCTCGGATTGGATCCGGAGCGAGGCGCGCGTCAGGTGACGGTGTCGTTACCACTGGCGCCGCGCGCGAGCGCGCGGCGCTAGCTCACCGTGTACAGAATGCGATCGCAACTCGGACAACGCACGAGCTCGGACCCACGCGCGACCCGAACCGTCATGTTCGTCGGCATGTCCATGAAGCACGATTGGCACTGCCGACCGTCGAGTCGAGCCAGCGCAACTCCGCCGCGCGACTTCAGCAAGCGCTCGTAGTCGAGGAGCACCTCGGGCGCGACGTCGCCCTTCATGCGCTTCGCGCGTTCGGACTCCAGCTTGGCGCGCTTCACGTCCGCGACCTCGATCTCCTGCGCGACGTTTTTCGCGAAGAGTTCGAAGATCTTGTTCTCGGCGTCGTGCTTCAACTGGATGTCGGCCGCGTCGCGATCGATCCCCTCGACTTGCTCGAGCAGCTTCAGCCCGTCGTCCTCCGCGGTGCTGACCTCCTTGCGGATCGACTTGATCTGATGCTCGAAGAACGCGTGGAGCTGGGCGTCGGCGCGCGCGGTCGTCATGTCGTTCTCGAGCTTGCGGATGCGTTGACGCCCCGCCACGGCGATGTCCTCGAACTCCTTGATGCGGACGCGCACGTTCTTCGCGGCCAGCTTCTTCTCGGCCACCGCCGCCGCGAGCCGTTGGACCTCGGCTTGGCGCGCTGTGCGCTCGGCGGGGAGCCGCTTGAGCTCTTCGAGCACGCGGTGGAGGTCGCGGTCGACCTCCTGGAGATCGAGCAGCGAGCGGATCACGTCACGCATGGGGCGAAAAGGATACGCATCCGATTGCCCTTGTCCACGCCGCTGCTCGAACGTCGACGTCGAGGAGACCTCGGAACCGCACCGTGAACGGCCGGAATCGCCCCGAAAATGAGCCTGCAAATGAGTTGGGGCGGCCCACCGGCCGCCCCAAGGGATCCCGAACGGCCAGTGGCCGTCCGCGTCAGATGTCGCCGGCGTCGTAGGCCAGATCCGCCCCTTCCAGGTCGTCCGGCACCGAAGCGCCGTCCAGGAAGCTGGCCAACTGACGCGCACGCACCGGGTGGCGCAGCTTGCGCACGGCCTTGGCTTCGATCTGCCGCACGCGCTCGCGGGTGACGCGGAAGATCCGGCCGACCTCCTCGAGCGTGTACGTGTAACCGTCGCCGATGCCGTAACGCAGCTTGATGATCTCCCGCTCGCGGAAGGTCAGCGTGCTGAGCACGTCCTCGAGGCGCTCCTTGAGCATCTCGTGGCCGGCCGCCGCCAGCGGGCTCTCCGCCGATTCGTCCTCGATGAAGTCACCGAAGTACGAGTCGTCGGACTCGCCGATCGGCCGGTCGAGGCTGATCGGATGCTTGCTGATCTTCATCACGCGCTTGGCTTCGTCCACCGAGATGCCGGTCGCCTCGGCGACTTCCTCGACGCTCGGCTCGCGACCCTTCTGCTGGACGAGCTTCTTCGTGACGTTCCGCAGCTTGCTCATCGTCTCGATCATGTGGACCGGGATGCGGATGGTCCGCGCCTGGTCCGCGATCGAGCGCGTGATCGCCTGACGGATCCACCACGTCGCGTACGTCGAGAACTTGTAGCCGCGGCGGTACTCGTACTTCTCGACGGCCTTCATGAGGCCGGTGTTGCCCTCTTGGATGAGGTCGAGGAAGGACAAGCCGCGGTTGCGGTACTTCTTCGCGATCGACACGACGAGGCGCAAGTTGCCCGAGCTGAGCTTGCGCTTCGCGTCCTCGTACTCGGCGTAGTGCAGCTTGACCTGCTCGAGACGACGCTTGAGGCGGCTCGAGGGCTCGAGGCACTCGAACTCGAACTCACGCACTTCGTCTTGCAGTTGCTTGACCTGCACGGCCGCCTTCTTGTTGCCCTTGAGCGCCGAGATCTTGCGCTCGATCGCGCGCATCTCCTTGAAGCGCTCGTCCATCCTGTCGATCGAAGGCTTGACCTTCTTGACCTGGAGGTGGCACTCCTCGATGAGGATCACGAGCTTGCGGCGCAGAGCCTGGACGGTCTCGAGCTTTTCGCTGCGCTTCTTCTTCGAGAGCTCCACATCGAGCAACGGGCGGTACTCCTCGCGGATCCGCTCGTAGAGGCGCTTGATCGTCGCCAAGTTCACGGGCAAGCGCTTCTGGAGGAAGTTCTTGCCGAGCGTCTCGACGATCTTCGGATCGTCGTCGATCTTCGGGTTGGGGTTGACCTTCAGCGTGCGATCGAAGGCCAGCTCGCCGCGTTCGACCGCTTCGAGGACCTTGATCGACTCGCGCATCGCGATGCCGGAACCCATCGTCTTCTTGCGGAACCGCTTGCGCGTGATTTCGATCGTCTTCGCGAGGAAGATCTCCTGATCACGCGTGAGCAGCGGGATCTCACCCATCTGGGTGAGGTACATCCGCACCGGGTCGTCGATCTTCTCGGGGACAGATCCCTTCGGGAACAACGCCTCGGGCGGGCCGTCGTCGTCCTCGGAATCGGAACCCTCGTCGAGCGCGACTTCGCGCACTTCCTCGTCGCCCTCGGCGACGCGTTCGGAAGCGGGGTCGACGTCGTCCTGAATCTCGACACCGCCGTCCTCCAGCGCGACGAAGATGGCGTCCATCTTGTCCGGCGGGACGAACTGGTCCTCCAGAATCTTGTTCATCTCGGAGTAGGTCAGGAAGCCTTTCTTCCGACCCTCCTCGATGAGGTGCTTGACGATCTCCTCGATCTTCTCAGCCATTGTCTTTCGTCCGGTTCTTCTCGGGGACTCTTCGTGGGAAGCGCTCAGGCTTCCGTGCTGGACTTCAGGGTGTTCTTGTTCGGTGCAGCTGGGCTGCGTGCCGCGGTCGGCCGGTTCTGCGGGGATAGGCTCCGCACGAGGGCCAGGGATTCGGGATCGTGCAGTGCGACCTCGGGGCCTTCGGCGCCGAGCAGGCTCGCTTCACGCGAGCGCAGCTCGATATAGGTCGCCCGACGTGCGCGACGATCGAAGATCTCGCGCACGCGTTGGATCTGGGCTTCGACGGCCGCCGCGGCGCTCCAATTCTCGTCCGAGGTCTGCGCGATGCGGACGTACTCCGCGAGCGGCAGGACACGCGCGCGCGCGGGGTCGTCGGCGAGCCACGTGAGGACCGAGTTCTCGTCGATCACCTCGGCCCCCTCCTCGCGCAGCGCGAGCACGGCGTCGGTGATCCGCGCGAGGTCCGGGTCGGGGCAGTATTCGAGCCAGCGCTCGAGGACCGGCGCGAGCGCGGGATCGACGAGAACGGCGCCGGTGAGTTCCTCGAAGGCCAGGCGCAGCTCGCGGTCCTCGCGGATCTGGATCTGGGACGGCGGAGCGACGACAGGCAGAGCGGCGGCGTCGAGCGTCGACTCGCCGCTCGCCACGGGGTTCGTCGACGCAGTGGGTCGGACGCGGCGCACACCCGCGGACCCCGCGACCTGCGCGCGCAGCGTATCGGGCGACATGCGGACGCGATCCGCGAGGTCGAGCAGGCGCGCTTCACGCTGCACGGGCTTTTGGATGCGCGTGAGGAGTTCGAGGATGCGCTCCACTTCCTTCGCCAGGGCCGTGCCGCGCAATTCCTCCACGCCGGCGCACACGAAATCGAACCACGACCGCGCCATTTCGAGCTCGGCCGCGAAGGCCTGCGCGCCGTCCTTGATGCACAGATCGCACGGGTCGACGCCGCTCTTGAGCCCCACGACGTCGATCTCCACCTCGAGGTGGAGGAGGCCGTTCAACGCGCGCCAAGCGGCCTTGCGTCCGGCATCGTCGCCGTCGAACACGAGGCTGATCCGGCGTGCGCCCGTGCGTCGCAGGAGTGCGGCATGGTCCTCGGTCGTCGACGTGCCGAGGACGGCCACGACGTTGCCCGCGCCGCATTGGTGCGCGGCCATCACGTCGGTGTAGCCCTCGACGAGCACGACGTGGCCGCGCTTGCGCACTTCGGGGAGTGCGCGATCGAGCGCGTAGACGAGGCGGCCCTTCTTGAAGAGGTCCGTCTCGGGCGTGTTCACGTACTTCGGCCCCGACTCGTCGCGGTCGTCGAGTCGTCGCGCGCCGAAGCCCACGACGGAACCCGAGAGATCGCGGATGGGGATCGTCATGCGGCCGCGGAAGAAGTCGTACGGCCGGCCCTGGTCCGAGCGGCGCACGAGCCCCGCGCGCTCGGCCGCTTCGAACGGCAAGTTCGCGCTGCGGAGAGCCGCCACCAAGGCGGTCCCGCTCGCCGGTGCGTGACCGATCGCGAACGCCTCGGACGTCGAAGCGTCGAGCCCGCGCTCCTCGAGGTAGCGCGCCGAAGCACGGCCCTCGGAACTCTGAATTTCCGCGCGGAAGAAGCGGCCGGCGAAGTCGAGGACGGCTCGTACCGGATCGAGCTCGGCATCGCGCTCGCGCGAGGCCGACGAACGCTGCGGGAGATCGACACCGGTGCGGGCCGCGAGGATCTCGACCGCTTCGCGGAACGTGACGTTGTCGCTCTTCTCGACGAACCCGATCACGTCCCCACCCGTTCCGCAGGATCCGTAGCAGCGCCATGTGCCGCGCCGCGGATCGACCTTGAACGAGGGCGTGCGCTCGTCGTGGAACGGACAGCACGCCACCCACAACGCGCCCGCCTTCTTCAAGGCCGGCACGCGTTCACGGACCACGTCCTCGATCGGCGCGCGCAGCTTGATCGCTTCGAGCGCTCGGCGGAACTCGTCGTGGATCACGGCGGGATGACGCCCGGGGTCGCGGGCGCGAGGATGTCGAGGGCTCGGGGACGTCCGCGGCAGAAGTGCGCCGCGAAAGTGGGAAAGGGATGAGGAAAACGAAGGTGGACTCGAAACCTCCAGGACGTCGAGGAAGGAAGTGCGGAAAGAAACGGCAGGCGCGAGCCGTGCGGTTCGAAGAGTGCGATTCGAAGAATACTCCGTCGAAATCGCTCGGGTCGCCGCTCTCCGGAGGTTCCACAGAAGCTTTATCCGCGCCCCTGGCACAAGCCAGCAACGCAGTGCCACGACCATCGAGGACCAGAGGATCTGCCGTTTCGAGGAGGGCGAGGTCGGCCGCCGCAGCGCTCCCGAACACATCGCCAACTCCTTCGACGTACGCAGGCCGAGTGTAGATCCGGGGAAACCCACGATCCAGGGTCTCGTCTCTCGGATTCTCGAAATGGGGTTCGCTCAGGTCGCAGCGCCCCGCGGCCAGGCGGCTGCTAGAGCCTGGAGGGTCACGAGGTCCAGGTCCTCGGCGCGCTCGTCACCGGTCAAGCCGGCCCGCTCGGCCCAGGCACGCCCCAGCGGTCCCCCGCCGGCCACCTCCCCGAGCACGCGACCGAGTCGCTGACGGCGTCGTTGGAAGAGCCGGTCGACCAGCACGGACAGCGCGGCCCGGTCCGCCGGCAGGATGGGCGCTGGGAGTCGATCCAGGCGCAGCAGCGCGCTGTCGACTTGGGGTCGCGGCCAGAAGAGGTCCGGCGGCACGCGGCGCACGATCCGGCCCGAATAAGCCGCCTGCAAGCGGATCGAGAGTGGGCCCCAATCGTTCGTGCCCGGCCGCGCGACGATGCGCTCCGCGAGTTCGAGCTGGACCAACGTGGTCATCGTCCGAGGCGGGATGGGTAGCGCGGCCGCGATCGCGAGCACCGGTCCGGAGACGGCGTAGGGCAAGTTGGCGACGAGATGCCACTCGTCGACGCCCTCCAGACGCGCGAGGACTTCGGGCGCGAGGACGTGCTTCGAAGCCAGGATGTCGCCGCGCACGAGGTCGAAGGCCGGATTCGACGCGAACAAGGTCTCGGTCCGCTCGGCGAGACGCGGATCGATCTCGACCGCCGTGACGCGCGCGCCGGCGGCGAGGAGGTGACGCGTCAAGAACCCGAGACCCGGGCCGACTTCGAGAACGCGCGATCCGGGTTCGACGCCCGCATCGCGCACGATCGCGCGCAGGAGGTTCTCGTCGAGGAGGAAGTTCTGGCCCAGCCGTCGCGACGGACGGAACCCGGCCGCGACGAGCTCCGCGCGCAGTGCGGCCCAGGGCCCACGGCCTTCGTCCGAGGTCGCGCTCAACCGCGCGCGCCTTCGAGGAGATGGCGCAACGATGCAGGAGCGCCGGACGACGCGCTGAGTTCTTCGAGCAGGGGCACCGCGTCCCGCCCCCAGCGCGCGCCGATGCGTCGCAGCCCCTCGCGTTCGCGCTCCGTCGCGCCGAGATCGGGCGCGTGCGTGCCCAACCACGCACGCGCTTCGACCACGCAGCGGAGTCCGACATCGCGCGCGCGGGTCCGCGGATCCAAGTCGACATGCACGATGACGATCCGACCCGTGCGATCGAGATCGTGGATCTTCGCCAAGCGCGTCGCATACGAGCCGCCGAGCGCCCATCCGAGAGGCCGCACGTCGACGTCCGCGCCAGCGGCGATCGGCAGTGGATCCTCGACCCACTCGGCGACGTTGCCCAGGAGATCGTAGATCGAGTCGGGCGTGGCTCCCTGCTCGAACGTCCCGACGGGAACCGGACGCGCGAGGCCCAGCTCGGCGGTGTTCGCGACCGCGCTGGCGCGCGCGAGGCCCCACGGGAACGGTTGACCGCGCGTTCCCGCAGCGATGCGGATCCACTCCGACGCCGTGGGCAAACGCATGCTGCGCGTGTCGGCGAACGCACGCGCTTCGAGGAGCGTCATCCCCGACGCGGGCCAGGTGGGAACCGCATCGGGCCAGACATCGACGGAGCTCGGCAGGATCGCCGTGGAATCGGCCTGACGTGAACCGGGCCAACGCGCCCAGTCGGCGCGTGAAACTTCGTAACGCTCGACGAGGAGCGCGGTCGTGGTGACACCGCGAACCTCGACGCCGTCGCGTCCGAGGAGCCGACACTCCCCCGCGGGGACGAAGGCCAAGCGGTCGAGGCCGGCGAGGGCCGTCGACGGATCGATCTCGGGCGTGTCGCAGGCCGCGAGCGCGAGAGCGCAAGCACCGGCCAAGCCGGCCGTACGAACTCCTGCGGGACGGCGCCAGACACGGACAGCCGACATCCAAGGACCACGCGGTTGCGGTCGATGCGTGCTCAGAGCCTGCGCAGAATTCACGGGCTCAGCGCCGCCGAGCGGCGCAGATGGGGTCCGAGAGCGCGTAGGCTCGATGTCTTCATCCAGCCGGCAACAGAACGAGCCCGCAAGGGTTCGGCGGCGCCTGTTCCAGCCCAGGAGTTTCCGGAAGTCCGAGAACATGCGACTCCGGGGAATCGTAGCGGAATCCATCGGCGGACTGGCCGACTGGCTGACGGGCCGACCGGCCGACTGGCTGACGGGCCGACCGGCCGACGGGCCGACTGGCTGACGGGCTGACGGGCCGACGGGCCGACGGGCCGACCGGCCGACCGGCCGACCGGCCGACTGGCCGACTGGCCGACTGGCCGACTGGCCGACTGGCTGACGACCGGCCTACGACGACGCGATCCCGGTCGGCAGGACCGAGTACCGGCTCGAGCGCGCGTGAGCTCGGCACGGGATTCTCCGTGCCGAGTTCCACACGACGCGGTGATGCGTCGTTACTTGCCCGCGCTCGCTGCGCGCGCACCGGCACCGTCGGCGACGAAGATCTCGACGCGACGATTCAGGCGCTTGTTGTCGGACGAGTCGTTGGGCTTGATGGGCTCGTACTGGCCGAAACCAGCGACCGTCACGTCCTTCGACTCCACGCGCTTCGAGGTGATCAGCGCCGCGGCGACCTCGACCGCGCGGGCCGCGGAGAGCTGGAGATTCCCGTGCGGGAAGCGCTCCATCGTCGCCGGCTTCGAGACTCGGTCGCTGTCCGTGTGGCCGCGAACTTGGAGACGTCCGTGCGGCGCCTTCTCGATCTCGTCGGCGATCTTCTGGATCGTCTTGCGGCCTTCGTCGGACAAGTCCGACGAGCCCGACCCGAACAGGATTCGATCCTGAACGAGCAGGATGTAGCCCCCGTCGACCTCGATGCGCTCGATGTCGCCCATCGGTCGGCCGAGGGCGTCGATCTTCGACTGCAGCTCGGAGAGCCGCGACTCGAGGTCGCCGCCGTAGCCGGCTTCGGACAGCGCGGAGACGCCATTCGCCGCCATCTCGCGACGCAGGCGGTCACGTTCCGCTTCGAGCTGAGCGATCTGCTGCTCGCGCTCGTGGAGCAGGGTCTGTTGGTTGCGGCCGAATTCGACCGCGTCGTCGTACTGTCGTTGCGTGACGCAAGCTGAGCTCGTGGCGCAAATGACGGCGAAAAGCAGTGCTTTCCCGGAGAAATGCATTCCGGAAGTCCTCGATCAGGCCGACGGCGCTGAGCGCTGCCGGCGATTCCACGCGTACGCGGAGTCGGCGCGGACACGCGTCCGCATCTCGGGCTCCGCCCTCGTCGCGCGCGGCGACCGGATGCCCCAGTTCGTCGCGCACGCGGCGTGAACGTCCTGGATCTCCGGCGACGACACCATGCCGATCCCACGCGGGGATCAGCGCGGGGATCGCGCTCGACGAGTCCGACTCTTGCAAGGCCGCGTGACGAATCCAACGCGTTGCGGGCGCGCGCGCGCAAGTCGTTGTCGCAGCGAACCGTGCGTCGTCAGCGGAACAGGCCGGAAAGCGCGCTCGCGACCGCATTCATCTTGCCCGTGCTCACCGCGAGGGCGAGCGGCAAGCCGATGATGAGGACGATGCTGGTCGCGACGAGCACGAAACGCAGACCGCCGCCTTCGTACGCTTCGACCTCGACCACCTCGCGCACGACAACCGGTGCTCGGCGCTCCGTGCGTACCGCGATTTCGTCCTCGTCGGGATCCTCGAGCACCGTGTCGACGCCGCCGATCTCCTCGGTGGCCATGCCGATCTCTTGCGTCGCGAGACCGGCGTCCTCGGCCAGCTCGACGTCGTCCTCGAAGACCAGGTCTTCCTTGAGGTCGCCGAGATCGACGACTTCGCCGCCGGTCAGCTCGCTGCGGAGCGTCTCGACGTCGGTCCGGCGCAAGCGCATCGTGTCGCCTTCACGAAAGGCGCGGATCTCGCCCTCGGAGACGAGGCGCTTGAGCTCCTCCTCCTTGAGGCGCAGCTCCTTGAGGGCCTCTTCAAAGCTGTAGAACTGGTCCTTTTCGGCCACGGAGGTTCCTGAGGGGGGTCGCTGGAACGAAGGTTTGGTCGGGGGATCGAGCGGCTGCGCCGCCCGGGTGATTCGATGCTGGAGGGCCGCGTTACTTGCCGGTCGCGGCGCCGCCGCGGATCTTGGCGAAACGCTGCTCGAGCTCGTCGTAGGGGTACTGCGAGCGGTCGTTGAAGCCCTCGAGCTGCAGGTCGAGATCGATGCGCCGCGCGCCGACGAGCTTGACGCCCTGCATGGATTCGCTGCCGCCCGTCGCTTGGTAGATCGCGAGCTGCTTCTTCTCGGTGTCCACGAGGTACAGGATCGACGTGCCGGTCAGGTCGATGCCCGTGACCGCGATCATCTGGCCGTTCGAGTCGGCGTTGCCGAGCGATGCGAACGGCGTGCGACTCGGATCGGCCTGCGTGGTCGGCGGGACGGGGTCTTCGCCGCCCGTCGATTGGAGCGCAGCGTTCACCGGCTGGAGCGCAGCGCTCACCGGCTGGAGAGAAGTGCTCACCGGCTGGAGCGAAGCATTGCCCGGCAGAGCCAGACCCACGGCCAAGAGCGCGCTCCCCACGAGGAGCAGTGCGGCTTGACCATCCAAGAATGTGTTGCGGCGCATGGCGGACTCCCTACTGACTCCGGGAGGAAACGAGGGCGCATCCTAGGGAGCGGCGAGCGCTGGGACCAGCCCTCGGCGTCGGCCCTACCCCGGCCGAGGGCGTCGGTGACGGCTCGTGGCCCGACTACCAGCGGGCGAGGTCCCCCGAGATCTCCTCGAGGAGGTCCTTCAGGGTCACGATCCCGACCGGTGCCTCGCGGCTGCCCACGATCGCCAAACGCTGGCCGGCCGCGCGCAGACGACCCAGCGCGCGATCCACGGGCAGATCGGCTGCGAGGACCGGGATCGGCCGCAGGCGGTCGAGGATCGAGGCCCCCTCGCCATCGCCCAGGACGTCGAGCTGGTGGACGTAGCCGAGCACCACACCGCCCACGCCCTCGACCGGAATCCGCGTGTGGAGCGCCGCCGCGATCGCGGCATAGGCCGCCGAAGCGCCGGCGTCGGCGCGCAGGCGTACCACGTCCTTCCACGCCACCATGCAGCGCTCGACGGGGATCGAACGCAGCAGGAGGACGTTGCGCGCCATCTCCTCGGCGTGGCGCGGGATCGCGCCGCTCTCGGTCCCCTCGCGCAGGAATCCGAGGACGGCTTCTCGACCTTGCGCGCCCGCTTCGAGCCCTTCGCCGCCGGCGAGCCGCGCGACGCGGCGTGCTGCCAGCGCGAGGATCCAGATGAGCGGCGCCAGAACGATGCGCGCGGCGAGGATGACTCCCGCGGTGAAACGCAGTGCCGCATGGGGCCGACGACGAAAGAGGTCTTTCGGGAACAGCTCGGCCCCGAAGAAGACGATCGGGACGAGGACGAACGAGAGCACGAGATCGACGCCGACCTCCGAGAAGCCGCGCGCGTGGAGCGCCGCTTCCGTCCGCCACGTGAGGATTTCCACGCACACGTTCAGGCCCAGCACGAAGACGATCACGAGTACCGTCCGATCGCGCCCGAGGCGTTGCACGATGCGCGCCGCGCGACTGCCGGCGCGCGCTTCCATGTCGAGGCGCACGCGGGACACGCGGTAAAACGCGGTCTCGGTTCCGGCGAAGATGGCCGTTCCGAAGAGACACGCGACGAAGATCGCGATCTCGAGCGCAGTGGTCATGCGAGCGCTCCCGCGGCGACGAGAACGCGCAGGTCCACGCTCTCGACGCGACGACCGCGGACCGCGTTGACCGTGATCTCTATCCCGCCCATCGAGACGGCGTCGCCTTCGCGTGGGATGCGGCCGAGCAGCGCCGCGACGAGGCCGCCGACCGTCTCGAACCCGGCCGGCACGACCTCGCGACCGAACTGCTCGTTCCAATCGCGAATCGAGAGTGTGCCGGACACGCGGAAGCGCCCGTCACCGATCGCCGTGAACGCCGGTGCCTCGCGCTCGCCCTCGACGCGCAGGTCGCCGACGATCTCCTCGAACACGTTCTCGAGCGTGACGATGCCGGCAGTGCCGCCGTACTCGTCCACGACGACGGCCTCGGCCGCGCCCGATGCGCGCAGGGTGCGCAGGAGGTCGAGGACGCTGGCGAGAGCGGGTACGAACACGACGGGCTGAACGAGCGACTCGAGCGACGCTTCGGGATGAGCGAGCACGTCGCGCAGGCGGACGAGGCCCGCGACGTCGTCGGCGCCACCGCGTACGACCGGCATCCAGGTGTGGCGCTTCGAAAGAGCGCGCGCGACCTGGAACCACCGTCGCTCCTCGTCGCGATCGGAGATGTCGAGCGTGATCATGTCGACGCGCGGCGTGAGGATTTCGGCCACGCGAATGCCCTCCAGCTCGACAACCTCGGCGAGGAGGTCCGCCTCGCGCACGTCGATGAGGCCGCTGTGTGCACTCTGTTCCAGCACTTCGGCCAACGTGTCCGTGCTCACGCCGGCCTCCTCGCGCGCCGAGTCTCCCAAGGCGCGCATCAAGAGCTCGAGTGCGCGCTGCAGGACGCGCCGGATCGGACCGAGGAAGCCCACGAGGAAGACGAGCGGGGTCGCGGCGAAGCGCGCGATCCGGACGCGGGCCTGGAGCGCGACGGCCTTCGGGAGGAGTTCGCCACAAAGCACGAGGACGAAGAGCGCCGCGATCGCGAGCAGGGCTGTCTCGTACGCTTCGTCGTGTGGGAAGAGGTCCGCGGCGAACGAGAAGAACATCACGTTCACGAACAGGTTTCCGAGCAGGACGGTGACGAGCAGGGCCTGCGGATCCGCGAGGAGGCGCGCGACCTTCGGACCTGCGCGACGGCGTTCGGCGTCGGTCAGCGTGAAGAGCGCCGTCTCGCTGGCGCTGAAGAAAGCCGACGCGGCGAGGAGCAACGGCAACGCGAACGCACTCGCGTTCACGCGTCTTCTCCCGCGGCGTGGTGGCCCGGCACCCAGATGGGAATCTGGATCTCCACGACGAGACCGCGACCCGGCTGGCTCGCGAGGTGCACGGCGCCGCCGTGATCCCGCACGACGCGGTGCACGAGACCGAGTCCGAGGCCGGTCCCCTTGCCGACCTCTTTCGTGGTGAAGAAGAGGTCCGAGATGCGCGGGAGGTCCTCCTCGCGAACTCCCGGTCCGTCGTCCTCGACGACGAGAACGACGTGATCGCCCGATCGACCGATGCGGACGTCGATGCGGCCGCCCCGACGACCGTCGGTTCGCGTCTCGATCGCGTCGAGAGCGTTCACGAGCAGGTTCAAGGTCGCTTGACCGAGCTCGTGCGGTTCGCCCATCACGGGCGGCAAGGAGCGCAGCACGTCGATCACGTCCACGTCGCTCCGCCCGGCTGTGTCACCGAGCCGGATCTCGACGCCGAGCCCGTTCGACCTGTGCTGCACGAGCGCGATCGCATCGAGTACCGGGTCGACGAGGGCCAGCGGGACTGCACGCGCCGTCCGCGGCGTGAAGCGCAGGAGTTGCCCCACCGTCGTGCGGATCCGCTCCAGCCCTGAGCGCAGGAGCCCGTAGTACTGCACGCTTTTCGCGGGCGAAAGTTGGCCTTTCTCGAGCGCATCGACCGCATTGATCAGTCCCCCGAGTGGGTTGTTGATCTCGTGTGCGATGCCCGCCGCGAGCTCGCCCGTCGCCGCGAGACGACGCTGCGTCATGGCGGCGGCTTCGGCGCGACGCACCTGCTCGGTCGCTTCGCGGACTTCCCGCGCGCGGTGTGCGTCGAAGCCCTCGATCTGACCGGCCATCACGTCGAACGTGCGGATGAGCTCACCGAGTTCTCCCGCGGAGAGGTCCGGGCCGGCGCGCGCCGAGAGTTCTCCGGCCGCGAGACGACGCGAGGCCGCGGCGAGTCGGCCGACGGGATCGAGCACGGATCGCCGCAGGATCCACACCGTCGCCAGCGTCATGAGCACGGTCGAGACGAGGAACGCGGGCAGGATGACCTCGAATGGGCTGGCCGGCGGTTGGAACGGCGCGAGCGTGAACCAGCACCCGCCCCAGACTTCGCCCGTCGCGTCGCGGATCGGAACGACGGTGCCGCCCAGGCTCGCGCGCGGCACGCCGTCCTGGATCACCCGCGTCACATCCGCGAGCACGACGTCCTCGTCGATGGCGACGCCGCGTCGCATTCGTCCGAGCGGATTCAGCCACGCGCCGCGCGGATGGATGCGTCCGCGCTCGTCGACGTCGATGCTCCGGTGAACGATCAGCGCGTCGTCGAAATAACGCCACAAGGGCCACCCGAGGATCGTCGCGACGCGAATGCCTCCGCCCTGGTCGACGGTCGACTGGAGGCGGTCGGAGAGGACGCGCGCAGCTTCGGAGATACTTTTTTCGTAGTCGATGCGCAGGCGCGATTGGATCTCACGCGATGAGACCCAGAACGCGCCGCCGAACACGGCGAGGTTCGCCGCCGTGACGATCGCGAGGACGCGGACGCGCAGGGAGAGCCTCACGCGGCCTCCCGAACTCGTCGTGATGCGCTCGCGCGCGCTGGCTCAGGCATTGCCGATCGTGTTCATGATCTCGAGGAGCGGGAGGAACAGCGCGACCACGATGAAGCCCACGAAAGCCGCGACCACGATGAGCAGCATCGGCTCGATCACCTTGAAGAGCGAATCGATCTGGCGATCGACCTGGATCTCGTACGCGTCGGCGACCTTCAAGAGCATGCGATCGAGCTCGCCTGTCGCTTCGCCGACGTCCACCATGTTGACGACGAGGTCGTCGAAAAGCCCCGTCTCCCCCATCGGCCGAGCGATGCCTTCCCCTTCGCGCACCGTCTTGCGGATCGACTCGACGCCCTCGGCGAGGACTTCGTTGCGGGTGGCGTCGCGCACGATGCCGAGTGCATCGAGGTGCGGCACGCCGGCCTGGACCAAGGTGCCGAAGTTGCGCGTGAAGGCCGCGATCAGCGCTTTCGAGAGCATCGGCCCGATGAGCGGCAGCTTCAGCATGATCTTGTGGACGCGGTAGCGATACGCGTAGCTCCGACGCAACGCCATGACGTGCGCGATGAACAGGACGATCGGCAGGCCGAACACGACGTACCAGCGATCGACGGAAAAGCGGGAGACGTCGAGCAGGATCTGCGTCATCCGCGGCAGATCGATGCCGAACGAGCGGAAGATCTCCTCGAACCGCGGGATGATGAAGACGATGACGGCCGCGATGACCATCACGGCGACGGAGACGATCACGCTCGGATAGATCGTGGCGTTGCGGACCTTCGCCTTGATCGTCTCGACGCTCTCCTGGTACTTCGCCTGGCGTTCGAGGACGAGCCCGAGCACGCCGCCCGCCTCGCCGGCGCGCACCATGTTCGCGTAGAGCCGGTCGAACGCGCGCGGGTGCTTCTCGAGGGCTTCGGAGAGCGGCGTGCCGGACGTCACGTCCTCGACGACGTCCTGCAGCACGGCCTTGAACGGACCGGGCCGCATCTGACCTTCGAGGATCGTGAGCGCCTTCACGATCGGGATGCCCGCTTCGGTGAGCGTCGCGAGTTGGACCGTGAAGTCCGTCACCTGACGCGGTCGAATGCGACCGCGCGCGCGGCGCGGTGACGGTTCGGGTCCGGCGTCGTCACGCCCCAGAGCTCCGGTGGGACCTGCGGGGCGCGCGCTCGAGCGTTGGATCTTCTTGGCCATCCCTTGCGTTCGTCCGTTCCTACCGCGCCGTCTCGCGCAGCACTTCCTCGATGGTCGTCCGACCGGCCAGCATCGCTTGGACGCCGACGTCGCGCAGCGTTCTCATCCCGGCGCGACTCGCGGCATCGCGGATCTCGCCGGTCGATGCGCGGCGCAAGATCGCAGCGCGAATCTCCTCACCGACGTGCATGATCTCGAAGATCCCCGTGCGTCCGCGATAGCCGGTGTGGTGGCACGCGGCACATCCCTTGCCGAACGAGAGCCGTCGTCCGCGCACGAGTTCGGCGTCCGGGCCGAGTTCGAGCAGGATCTCGTCGTCCGGTTCGTACGTGTCCTTGCACGCGACGCAAACCGAGCGCACGAGCCGCTGCGCCACGACGGCTTCGAGCGTCGCAGTGATGAGGAACGGCTCGACGCCCATGTCGACGAGTCGCGTGACCGTGCTCGGTGCATCGTTCGTGTGCAGCGTCGAGAACACGGTGTGGCCCGTGAGGCTCGCTTCGACCGCGACCGATGCCGTCTCGCCGTCGCGGATCTCGCCGATGAGGATCTTGTCCGGGTCCTGACGCAAGACCGTGCGCAACACGGACGCGTACGTGACGCCGATGTCGTCGTGGATAGGCACCTGGACGACGCCTTCGATGTCGTACTCGACCGGGTCTTCGACGGTGATGATCTTCTGGTCGGGCTGATTCGCCTCCTGGAGCATCGCGTAGAGCGTGGTCGTCTTGCCCGAACCCGTCGGCCCCGTCACGAGCACGATGCCGTGCGGCAGACGCGTGAGACGTTGGAGCTGCTCGCAATCCTCGGGCTCGAGTCCGAGTGTCGCGAGGTCGAGGCTCACGGCGCTGCGGTCGAGGACGCGCAGCACGCAACCTTCGCCCGAAATGCCGGGTATCGAAGCGACGCGCAAGTCGACGGGACGGCCGTCGATCGCCAGTTCGATGCGGCCGTCCTGCGGCATGCGCGTCTCGGCGATATCGAGGTCGGCGAGCACCTTGATCCGCGCGATGAGAGCCTGCGCCAAGTGCGCGGGCGGTGCTTCGATCTCGTACAACGATCCGTCGACGCGATAGCGGATGCGCAGCGAACCTTCGAACACCTCGAAGTGCACGTCGCTGGCGCGATCCTGGATCGCGCGATGCAGGATCGAGTTCAGGAGTCGCACGACGGGCGCGCTCTTCGCCGCGGAATTCACGTCCCCGCCGGCTACAGCCCGCGCCGCGTCTCGGATCGCGTCCGAGAGCGAGCCCTCGGGCCCGTAATGCTCGAGCACCTTCGCCTTGATCTCGGCCGCGTCGGCCAGCGCGGCGCGGATGTCCACGCCTTTCTGGAACCGCAGGTCCTCGAGAACGGCGGCGTTCAAGGGATCCGCGATCGCGACGACGAGCGTCTTGCCTTCGACGCGGAGAGGCAGGACTCCGTAAGCGTGCGCGGTGCTCCCATCCACGAGTGCCAACGCCGCCTTCTCCGGAACGACGCGTGAGAGATCGACGGATTCGAGCCCCGATTGCTCGGCGAGAGCACGCGCGATCTGCGCGGTCGTCGCAGACCCGAGCTGCACGAGGCACTGGCCGATCAGACCGCCGTGCTTGCGCTGCTCCGCGAGCGCCTCTTGGATCTGGCCTTCCTTGACCGCGCCTTGCGCCTTCAGCACTTGGCCGAGGAGACGCTTGCTGCCGCCGGTGGAAGCTGCCGCAGGACTCACAGGCGCGACTCCAGATCCTTGTCGTCGGCAGCGGAGTCGATCGCGACCTCGCGTGAGATCGAACCCTTCTTCACGAGATCCAGCAGATAGTCGTCGAGCGTGATCATCCCGATCTTGCGCGAGGTCTGGATCGTCGAGTTGATCTTGTTCGTCTCGTTCTTGCGGATCAGGTTCGCGATGGCCGGCGTCATCGTCATGATCTCGAACGCGGCGATGCGGCCCGAACCATCCTTCTTCGGGAGCAGCACCTGACTGATAACGGCGAGGAGAGCCACGGAGAGCTGCGCCCGGATCTGCTCCTGCTGATTCGCCGGGAACGCGTCGATGATCCGGTTCACCGTGCGCGCTGAGCCCGTCGTGTGCAGCGTGCCGAACACGAGGTGACCGGTCTCGGCGGCCGTGATTGCGGCCGAGATCGTCTCCAGGTCGCGCATTTCACCGAGCAGGATCACGTCCGGGTCCTGACGCAGGACGCGACGCATGGCCTCGGGGAAATTGGGCACGTCGACGCCGATCTCGCGCTGGGTGACCAGGCCTTGCTTGTGCCCGTGGTAATACTCGATCGGGTCCTCGATCGTGACGACGTGGCGATCCATCGTCGAGTTGATCCAGTCGATGAGCGTCGCGAGCGTGGTCGTCTTGCCCGAGCCGGTGGGTCCCGTCACGAGGATGAGACCGCGGGGTTTCCGCAAGTAGGACTTCAATCCTTCGGGAAGTCCGATGTCCTCGAACGAGAGCAAGCGATTCGGGATCAAGCGCAGAACGGCCGAGACGCGGCCGCGTTGACGCAGCACGCTGACACGGAAGCGATCTCCGCCCGCGTGCGCCAAGCCGAAGTCCGTCGTGCCGATCTTCTCGACCTCGGCCCACTGCGCGTCCGAGCACAGCTCGCGGCACAAGATCTTGCACGCGGCATCGTCGAGGACGACGTCCGCGAGCGGCACGAGATCACCCTGGATCCGCGCCACCGGCGGACGACCCGGATTGAGGTGGAGGTCCGACGCCTTGCGCGACACGCAGAGCGACATGAGTTCACGTACGCCGCCGTTCGTCACGAGTCAGAACCTTCCTGCACGCAGTCGATTCGCCACAACTCTGTGTGCCGCAGCACAGTGCTTGCACTCACGGGCACAGTGCTTGCACTCACGGGCACAGTGCTTGCACTCACGGGCACAGTGCTCGCACTCACGCGAACAGTGCTTGCACTCACGGGCACAGTGCTTGCACTCACGGGCACAGTGCTCGCACTCACGGGCACAGTGCTTGCACTCACCCGCACGGTGCTTGCACTCACCCGCACGGTGCTTGCACTCACTGTCGCAGTGCTCGCACTCACGCGCACAGTCGGCGCGTGCCTGCGCTCGGAATCGCGGGGCGCCTTCACAGGTCCTCCCCCGCCGCGAGCCGCGTCACACGGACGACCTCGTTCACGCTCGTGTCGCCGCGCAAGACTTTGCGCGCGCCGTCGAAAACGAGCGGACGGAGCGCGCCGCTCGCCGCCGCGCGCTTGCGCACCGCCTCGAGGCCCGATCCCTGGAAGACGAGGTCGCGGATCGCCGCGTCCATCTCGAGCAGCTCGAAGACGGCGATCCGACCGCGATAGCCGGTCCCCTCGCAGGTGCGACATCCGCGCGCGCGTCGAAACTTTCGGCCTGCGATCGTCTGGGGATCGAAGCCCAGCGCGCGCATCTCCGCGTCGGACGGCAAGTAGGCTTCCGCGCACTCGCCGCACAACCGACGAACCAGTCGTTGCGCAACGACGGCTTGGACGGAGGCCGAGACGAGGAACGGCGCCACGCCGATGTCCACGAGACGCGTCAACGCGCTGGGCGCATCGTTCGTGTGCAACGTCGAGAACACGAGGTGGCCGGTCAATGCCGACTGGATCGCGATCTCGGCCGTTTCCTTGTCGCGGATCTCCCCGACCAGGATCACGTTGGGCGCCGCGCGCAACATCGCCTTGAGGATCCGCGCGAACGTGAGGCCGATCTTGGCGTTGACCTGGACCTGGTTGATGCCGGAGATGTGGTACTCGACCGGATCCTCGGCGGTGATGATCTTCACGTCCGGCCGGTTGAGCTCCGTCAACGCGCCGTAGAGCGTCGTCGTCTTGCCCGAACCCGTCGGCCCCGTCACGAGCACGATTCCGTTCGGCCGTTTGATCTGGCGACGGAACCAACGGTAGTCGTCGTCCTCGAAGCCCAGCTCCTTCAACGAGATCAACGACCGCGATCGATCGAGGAGTCGCATCACGATCGTCTCGCCGTGGCTCGAAGGCAGGATCGAGCAGCGCACGTCGATCTCGCGGCCGTCCACTGTGAGGCCGATGCGCCCGTCCTGCGGCTTGCGTCGCTCGGCGATGTCCATCGACGCCATGATCTTCAGGCGCGAGACGAGCGGTGCATGCAGGTGCAGCGGATGCTCGGCCACGTCGCGCAGCATTCCGTCGACGCGAAAACGCACGCGCACGGAAACCCGGCCGGGCTCGATGTGGATGTCGCTGGCTCGCGCTTCGAGGGCTTGTTGGAACGTGCGCGTCACGAGCCGCACGATCGGCGCGTCGTTCTCGTCGCCGTCCTCGACTTTCATCGAGCGCGCGACGGAGTTCTCCGGGACCACCGCACCGTAGTAGCGCGCCAACGCGCGCTTCAGCGCGGACGGCTGCGCGAGAGCGGCGGCGACGTCGATCCCGAGCGCGAATCGCAACTGATCGACGAGGATGCGCTTGGTCGGATCCTCGATCGCGACGACGAGCCGCCCGTTCTTCTCGAGGACCGGCACGATCCCTTGTTCGCGAGCCATGTCGGCCGGGACGCGCGCCAGGACTTCGGGTGCGATGCGGCCCTTGTCGAGATCGACGAACGGCAGACCTTGCTCCTTGGCCAGCGTGCGGAAGAGCGTGGCCTCGTCGACCAGGGCCAGCTTCGAGAGTGCCTCGTCGAGACGGAGCCCGCCGTTGCGCTGGTAGGCCTGGGCCTCACGCAGCGCGCTTTCCGTCAGTGCGCCCGAAGCGACTAGCAACTCGCCGAGGGTCTGGGACACGAGGGGACGGTGGAGCCGCGCGCTGGGTAGGCGGTCGGACCGGGGGAGTAACCTACACAAGCGTGCGAGCGGTCGGTACGGGGACGGTTCGTGAGTCGGCGAACCCGCTAGACGCGGCCGGACGGATGGAATGGCGGCGCGACCGAGCCGGGCTCGCCCACCGCTGTTTTCGATCGGGCCCGAGCGGGGCGAGCAGGCCGCACTCGCCCCGCTCGGGCTCGATCGAAAGTGGCGCAGCCAGCCCCGACTCGGAGCCCGTGAAGAATTCACGGGCGACGCGCCGCGCAGCGGCGCAGAGGGTCTGAGAGCGTGTAGGCTCGATTTCTTCACACGCTCTCGCGGCGCGAAGCGTCGCCACATGAATCCGAGAGCCCGTAGACTCGATTTCTTCACGGGCGACGCGCCGCGCAGCGGCGCAGAGGGTGTCTGAGAGCGTGTAGGCTCGATTTCTTCACACGCTCTCGCGGCGCGAAGCGTCGCCACGTGAATCCGAGAGCCCGTAGACTCGATTTCTTCACGGGCGACGCGCTGCGCAGCGGCGCAGATGGTGTCTGAGAGCGTGGAGACTCGGCTGCTGCTCACGCTCTCAGGACCCGAAAAAAGAACGGCCGACCTCCGCGTGTGCGGAGGTCGGCCGTCCGTGTCACCGAGGTCGGCCGGGATTTCTTCGGCGTCGCCGGGATTACTTCGGCGTCGCCGGGGCGGCCGGGTTCGCGACCGGAGTCGCCGCTCCGCCGCGGCACACGCCCGTGATCGGAATCTTGATCTCGGGCTTGTCCGGGTGACCGATCTTCACGACGAGCATCCCGCTGAAGCTGCCCGAGAGCGTGTCCGGCAATCCGTTCAGCGTGACCTCGATGTCGACCGCATTCTCGTTCGCGACCGGGCGCACGACGGCGGTGAAGTTCTTCGCGAACTCCCACTCGAGCGTGTCACGACCTTGGATCGAGACCTCGGTCGAGTTCAGCTTGAACTCGTTGTCGTGGCTCGTGAGACGCACGGTGCGCGCCATCGTCTGACCCGGGCGGATGAGGCCCAGCGAAACGAACTGGGGGTTGAAGGAGATCGCACCCGTGACGCGGGCCATGATCGTCGCCGACACTTCGTACGTCGGCATCGTGCCGTTCGGCATCTTCTCGCCGCCCGGGATCGACATGTCGCTCTTCATCTGGACCGAGTAGGCGAGGCTGCCCTCGACGAGCCCCGGACCGGCCGTCGCCAGGAGTTCCCAGCGCGTCGCCTTGCCCTCGGCGTCCTCGTCGAGCGCCTTGAGGTCGAGCTTCAGGCCTTGCGGCATGTTGTCCTTGACCGCGCTGAGACTGACGCGCTGGCCCTTGGCCGTCGCGACCGTGAGCTTGTCCGTCGCCGTGTCCTTCTGGGACAGGTTCTGGAAGTTGATGCTCGGCGGGTTGATCGTGAAGAACGGATCGACGTCCGCTTCGAGCGACAGGATCGTCTGCCCGCGCGGGTCGTTCGTGAACATGTTGATCTTGCTGCCGGCGTGCCCGCGCTTGTTCTGGGTGTGCAGCGTGGCCTGGATCTCGATCTTGCGGCCCGGGGGCAAGGGCTTCCCGTACTGGTAGGGCACCATCTGGCCCTCGCCGTCCTGCGCCATGATCTGCGCGACCGTGCAACCGCACGTCGGCTTGGCCTGCTTGATGATCAGGTCCTCTTCACCCGACGACTGCATGGCGAACTTGTGGTTCAGCACGTCGCCCTGCATGACCTTGCCGAAGTTGATCGTGTCCGAGCCGAACTCGTACGTGATCCGCGCCTTCGAGTTCGGGTCCGTGTCCATCGTCGGATCGACGCTGCCCTTGGCGGCCGTGGCCTTGGCGTCGAGGGCCTTCTGCGTCTCGAGCTTGACCTGTTCGGGCGACTTGAGCTCCGGCGTCGGTGCCTGACCGACCTGCGTCGCGGCGGCATCGGTCGAGGCCTTCAGCGCGGCCTGCGTCGAGGCGGCGACGGTCTTGGCGCCGTCTTGGACTGCGGCGGCACCCTTTTCAGCGGCCGCCTTCGTCGCGGCTGCGGCCTGCTCCACACCCGCTTTGGCGGCGTCGGCGGTCTTCGCGACCTCGGCGCCGACCTTGGCGCCCGCGGTCGGAGCCGCGGGTGCCGTGGCACTCGTGGCGGGTTGGGTGGTCGTGGCGGGTTGCGTGGTCGTGGACTTACCAGCGTCGCTGCACCCGGGCAGCAGGGCGGCCAGGGCGACGAGCGCGCAGGTGGCGAAGAGGCGGCGCGCGACCACGCCTTGCGAGAGGGCATTCAACAGCATGTTTCGTTCTCCGGTGGAGGGCTGAGGATAGCCCGGCTGGGTGACGCTCGCCATTACGCAATGGCCGGGTAAGGGTTGGCCCGAAGATCGGGGGGACGTGATTTTCCGCGCAGTTTCGTTCCCGAGGCCGGTCCGCGCGGCACGCGCGTGGAGTCCCGGTCGTCCGTTGCTAGGCTCCGGGACGTGGGGCGTTTCCTCTCTTCGGCAACCGGGGCGGCGGCCTGGACTCTGGTCCTCGGCGCGTGCGTTTGCCCCCCCGAGCCGGCCGACGTCCTGGCCATCGGGTTCCGCACCCCGGAACAAGCCTTCCGGACGTTCCAGACCGCGACGCGCCTCGACGACCCGGACCTCGAATTGCGCTGCTTTTCCAGCGGTTTTCGCGCACGGAACCAGGTCTCGCAACTGACTTGGCGCGAGGCCCGCGCCGAGCTCTACGCGCGGCAGCCCTGGCTCCGCGCGGGCATCGTCGGAGCCGAAGTCGAGTCGGTCGAGGAGGTCCGCGGCATCGCCCGACTCCGGGTGGACACGGCCGGCGGCGACTACGACGTCGTCCTCGTCCGCGAGGACTTCGCCGAGGCTTGGAGCGGTGCCGAGCGCGTCCTCGACCAAGAGATCGTCTGGCGCCAGGACACGGGCATCCAGAAGGGTGAGGGCCTGGGTCGATGGATCTTCGGCCGCGTCGCCCTGCCCCTCGGCGTCGATGGTGCCGCGGTCACGGACCTGCGCTTCGGGAGGGAGTGGAAAATCGACGACGTCGGTGCCCTGACAGGGTCCGGCGAGACCCCCCCCCGCCCGGCCGATGCCCCGTAGTACCTCGAAATCCCCCGCGAAAAAGCCCGCGCGCCGCGCGCATGGCTACGTCTATGCCTTCGGCCCCGGCCGCGCCGACGGCGACCGGACGATGAAGGAATTGCTCGGCGGCAAGGGCGCGAACCTGGCCGAGATGTGCCGCTTGGGCCTGCCCGTGCCGCCCGGTTTCACGATCTCGACCGAGGTCTGCACGCACTGGTACGCGCACGGACGCAAGCTTCCCGTGACCCTCGCGAGCGAGGTCGAGGCGGCGCTCGCGCAGATCGAGAAGACGGTAGGTCGTCGCTTCGGCGATCCCGAGGATCCGCTGCTCGTCTCCGTCCGATCCGGTGCACGTGTGTCGATGCCCGGGATGATGGACACGGTCCTCAACTTGGGGCTGAACGCGCGCACCGTCGAAGGACTCGCGAGGACATCGGGCAATCCGCGCTTCGCTTGGGACGCGTACCGGCGGTTCGTCGGCATGTACTCGGACGTGGTGCTCGGCCTGAAGGCGCACGGCGAGAAGTCGATGGATCCGTTCCGCACGGAACTCGAACGCGTGAAGCACGAGCGCGGTGCGAAGCTCGACACCGATCTCACCGTGGACGATCTGCGCGGGCTCGTTGCGCGCTTCCTCGACATCGTGAAAGAGCGCACGGGGAAGCCGTTCCCGACGGACCCGCGTGAACAATTGTGGGGCGCGATCTCGGCCGTCTTCCGCTCGTGGAACAACGAACGTGCGATCGCCTACCGCGGGTTGAACCACATCCCGAGCGTGTGGGGCACGGGGTGCAGCGTCGTCGCGATGGTGTTCGGCAACCTGGGCGCCGATTCGGGGACAGGCGTCGCGTTCACGCGCGATCCCGCGACGGGCGAGCGGAAATTCGTCGGTGAAGTCCTCATGGACGCGCAGGGCGAAGACGTCGTCGCCGGACTGCGCACGCCGGATTCGCTCAGCACCCTCGAGAAGCGCTCGCCGAAGGCGTGGAAGGAACTCGTCCTGATCCAGGCGCGGCTCGAGACGCACTACAAGGACATGCAGGACATCGAGTTCACGATCGAACGTGGACGTCTGTGGGTCTTGCAATGTCGCAGCGGGAAACGCACGGGCACGGCTGCCGTCCGGATCGCGGTCGATCTCGTGAAAGAAGGCGTGATCACGGAGCGCGAAGCCATCCTGCGCGTCGAGCCGAGCTCGCTCGATCAGTTGCTGCAGCCCGTGTTCGAGCCGGCGGCACTCGCGGCGGCGCGCGCGTCGGGACGACGGCTCACGAAGGGTTTGAACGCTGGTCCTGGCGCTGCGTCGGGGCCGATCGCGTTCACGCCGAGCCGCGCGATCGAGCTCGCGAAGAAGGGCATTCGCGCCGTCTTGACGCGCATCGAGACATCACCCGACGACATCCTCGGGATGCAGGCTGCTTCCGGGATCCTCACGGCGCGCGGAGGGATGACGAGCCACGCCGCGCTCGTCGCGCGACAGATGGGGCGCGTGTGCGTCGCGGGTGCGGGTGAGCTGGAGATCGACTACGGCGACGGCACGATGACCGTGCGCGGACGCACGTTGAAGGAAGGCGATTGGATCAGCATCGACGGCTCGACGGGCGAGGTCTACGCGGGCGAGATGCCGACGGGATCGTCCGACGTGTGCGCGGTGCTGCTCGAAGGCGCGAAACCCAAACGCGGTTCGATCTGGCCGGCCTACAAAGCCTTGCTCGGTTGGGCCGACGACGTGCGCAAGCTCGGCGTGCGCGCCAACGCCGACCAACCCGATCAAGGCCGCGCGGCCGTCGCGTTCGGCGCCGAAGGCATCGGCCTCTGCCGCACGGAACACATGTTCTTCGGCGAGGGCAAGATCGAACTCGTGCGCGAGATGATCCTGGCCGAGACCTCCGACGAGCGCGTGCGCGCGCTGAAGAAGCTCCTGCCGCTGCAACGCGCCGACTTCGCCGGCATCTTCCGCGCGATGTCGCCGCGACCGGTGACGATCCGCAGCCTCGATCCCCCGCTGCACGAATTCCTGCCTCACGACGACGCTGCGGTCGCCGCGGTCGCGAAGCACCTCGGGCTCGCCACGGAGCGCGTGCGCGACAAGGCCGAAGCGTTGCGCGAGCAGAATCCGATGCTCGGCCTGCGCGGTTGTCGCCTCGGGATCCTCTACCCCGAGATAACGATCATGCAGGCGCGCGCGATCTTCGAAGCCGCCTGTGATGTCGCCACGGAGACGAAGAGGAAGCCCAAGGTCGAGATCATGATCCCGCTCGTCGGCACGCGCGCCGAGCTCGATCTGCAGGCCGAAGTGGTGCGCGCGACGGCCGAGGAGGTGTTCGCCGAACGCCGGCTGCGCATCCCCTACCTCGTGGGCACGATGATCGAACTCCCGCGGGCCTGCCTCGTCGCCGGCGACATCGCGAAAACGGCCGAGTTCTTCTCGTTCGGCACGAACGACCTGACGCAGACGACGTTCGGCATCAGCCGCGACGATGGCAACCGCTTCCTGCCCGACTACGTCGAACGCGGCATCCACGACGACGACCCGTTCGCGACGCTCGACCGCGAAGGCGTCGGCCGCCTGATGCGGATCGCGACAACCGAAGGCCGCGGGACGCGCCCCGGCCTCAAAGTCGGCATCTGCGGCGAGCACGGCGGCGACCCACGCTCGATCGCTCTGTTCCACGAACTCGGGCTCGACTACGTGTCGTGCTCACCGTTCCGCGTGCCGCTGGCTCGCTTGGCGGCCGCGCAGGCAGCCTTGAATTCGAAGTAGCGGCCCGTCGTCCGGCTCAGCGCGATCCCCGAGCGTCGGGAGGACGGAACGCCTTCTTCTGCAGTTCGATCTCACCGAGATCGATCGGTTCGCCCGACGCCGGGATCGGAACGTCGATCCGCGCGCCCGCGGTCAGCCAGATCCGCAGCATCGATGCGCGCGAGCGTGGTACTTCCAGCTCGAACGACTCGCCCGCCGTGCACGTGGCCGTCGAGCTAGGCGTTTGTGCATCCGCCGAAGCGATTATCTGCAGGAAAAGGGCTGCGTTGTCGGAGAAGTCCGCGTCGAACTCTCCGCGCACGCGGATTCCGGTCGTGAGCGTGATGTCGTGCACCTGGCTCACGTCGTACACCTCGAGCGCGTGCACGTTCGTCAGGCATTCACGGCGAGCGCTCGGCGTTGGCGCCACGACGCCGACGAGCAGCGTGCCCTGAGGTACGTGATCGAGTCGGTACCGTCCCTCGGCGTCCGTGGTCGCGTCCGCGCGCCAGTTCGGTAGACGACCGAAGAACTCGGGCCGAGCGCTCGCCACCCACGCGACGACGCGTGCCTTCGGAACCGGCATTCCGCCCGATGTCAGGCGGCCTTCGACGACACCGCCCGCTTCGACCTCGATCCACAGCTCGCCCGCTGCCGAAACGGGCACTTCGGTCAGCGGCCGAAGGTAGGGCGCGAACCCGAAGAATTCGGCGCTGAGGTATCCGCTGCCCGCGACGGCCAGCGCACCGAGCACGAACGCGCCGCTCGCATCCGTCCGCAGCGAGACGCCGTCCGTCGAGTCACGCGTGGAGGTCCACGTCACGGTGGCCTCCACCAGGGGCACTCCTCCACTCTTCACGACGACGCCGCGCAGGCGGCCTGCGACATCCTCGGTCACGACGATGCGGTGCACGGTTCCCGCGCTCAGCTCGTCGAGTGAATACCGCGCATGTGCGGGTTCGAACTCGATCGGCGGCCGGATGCCCACGACGAGCCGCTCGTGCGGCGCGAGCGCCCGCTCGATCGACGTCGCGAAGCGACCATCCGGGCTCCGCACGGCGTGCTCGCCGATTACGCCCAACGTGGAGCCGCGTTCGCGATGAAGGGTCAACCTGTACTCCGGCACGGGCACTCCCGCCTGCGTCACCACTTCGATCTCGAACGCGCCGATCGTCGGAGGGAAACGCAGCGTGATCTCGCGCGCGTCGCGCACCCACGCGCGCGCGACGAGGCCCTCCTCCTCGACCAACGCGAGCACGTACAGGCGCTCACGGGAAACGATCGGCAAATCGGCGCGGCCGTCGTCGGTCGTCCGACGTTCGAGCGCGAACACGCTCTGCTCGGGATCGATGCGCTCGAGTTCGCTCTCGACCTCGTCGCTCTGACGCAGCAGGAACACGGGCACGCCGGCGCGCGGCTTCCCCTCGCCGTCGAGGACGAGACACTGGACGGAGTCGATGGACGCAGAAGGCACCGACGCGCGAATCGCGCTGGAGCGCGCATCGTCGTCGGCCGCCGGTGCTGAGATCAGCGCGCGCAGAGTCTCGATCCGCGCGTTTGCCGCGCGATCATCGGGCTCGACGCTGCCGGAGGATTCAGGCAGGAACCCCCCGTTCCAAGCGGCGAGGAACGCCGACAGGATCAACACGGACAGCAGCGCGATCCAGACGAGCGGGCGACGTTGCATCGACGGCCTGGGAGAGGTTGCGTGCGGGATCGCGATCGCCCACCCAGCAGGAACGCCTCGGGACGCCGATCCGCGCGACGCGCGCGACTCTACTCTTCCGGTTCACGAGCGAGCCAGACTCGCTCATCCACAGGCCGTCGACGATGGAGTCCGACGCCTGCGTTCAGCGCAGCGTCCGTTCCTTCTCGGTTGCGTCGAGGATGCGCAGCACGAGGCGCGCCACACGGTGGATCTTGTCGTAGTCGAGCTTCTCCGGGTCGTCGCCGGCCTGGTGGTAGTCCTCGTGCACGTCGGAGAAGAGGAACATCACAGGGATGCCGAGCTTGGCGAACTCGTAGTGGTCGCTGCGCTCGTAGTACTTGTCGGCGCTGCCCAGCTTCGGGAAGCCTTCGAGCGGGGCCAATTTCTCGGCGATCTTGACCAGTTCGTTGTATTCCTTCGCGCGCTCCTTCGTCGGCGTCACGAGCAATTTGTCGGGCGCGTTCCGGCCGACCATGTCGATGTTGATGTCGGCGACGGGCTTCACGCCCGGCGGAAACCACGGGTTCTCGGCGAAAGCCTTCGAACCCCACAAGCCCTTCTCCTCGCCCGACACCCAGATGATCATCACGGAGCGCTCGAGCGGGCCGTGCTGCGTCAGCGCTTCCGCGACCGCGAGCATGAGGCACGTGCCCGATCCGTTGTCGTCGGCGCCGTTGTGCACTTGGCCGTTGATGACGCCGATGTGGTCGTAGTGCGCGCTCAGGATGATGCACTCCTTCGAGCGTTCGGGGTGACTGCCCGGCCAGAAGCCCATCACGTTCTCGACCCGGATCGTACCGCCTTCGCCCGCGAGCGCGCGCGTGTCCGCGAGCGTGATCCCGAGGTCCACGCCTTTCGCGGGCGTCGCCGGTTTCTGGGCCCCTGCGAGCAGCGCCTCGATGCTCGTACGCGTCAGCAGGATCGTCGGGAACACTTCGCGCGGACGGTCCTCGTCCTCGGCATTCTTCGCGCTCGTCTTCGACGGCCACGACGCGGATCCGTGGCGCTGACGCTCGAGCGCGGCGGCGAATCGCGTGCTGTATTCCCCGCCTTCTTGGTTCGGTCCCGGCGCCACGATCAGTCCCTTCGCCTTGGCGCGCCGCGCGTTGCGACTCAACGTGCTGAAGTCCGTGCCCGCGTCGAACACGAGCGCCCACTTGCCCTCGCAGCGCGAGGATCCGAGATCCTCCTTCGAACCGTCGCCCGCGAAGACGACGGCGGCCGAGGTGGTGAGATCAGCGACGTCGCGCGTGCCGGCGAAGCAGTAGTCGACGCCGAACGTCAGCTCGCCCGTCGCGCCCTTCGCGCTCCACGAGACCTTCGACTTCGTCTCGTCGGGGATGCGATGGTCGAGCGGGTACTCGTAGAAGTAGCCGTCCTTCGCACCCGGTTTCCAGCCGAGCCGTTCGAGGCGCGAGCGGATGAAACGCGCCGCGGTGCGCAGTCCTTCGCTGGGCGTGTCGCGCCCCGCCATTTCGTCGCTGGCGATGAAAGCGACATCCGTCTTGATCTCGTCCGCGCTCACGGTTTCGAGCGCAGTGAGCATCTTCGAGCGAGTCGGGTCGGCGGCTGCCGCATCGACGGGAAGTGCGGAAGGGAAGAGCGCGGACGCGACGAGTAGGGCGATCGACCACATCATGTGCATGAGAATAGAGATCCGCCGCCGCGCGAGCCGTACGAATCCGGTTCGAGCTCGCGGACCCGCGCGAGCGTCGCAGACACGATCCGGGAACCCGCGAGACCGATGCGCTACGACATCCCGGAGCCCGTGACGCTTTCACGGGGAAACTGACCCAGTTGGCTGTCCTTTTCGCGCGAGCGGACACCTAGCGTCCGCTCGTCCGAGCCACCTCACGAAGCGTTCGGCAATCGATCTACCCACTCCAAGAGCTCGCGCGGCCTGATCCTCCGCGTCGTCACGCCCGCCGCCGAAGCTCACCCGAGCGTCCGCGAGCGCAAGAACTCGCGCGTCGACTGCCCGACGCGCTCGAGGAGCGGCGCCAATCCGGCCTCGCCTTCGAGCCGTTCTAGATCGTCCAAGTTCGCGAGGCACCATGGGCACTTCGCGTCCTCGAGGTGGAAACGCACGAAGGACGCCGGGCCCAGAGGGAGAGTTCCGGTGAGCCGCCGCGCGAGCCAATGCCGCGCCGGACAACTCGCGCGCGTGTCCACCCACGCGGACTTGATGTCGAGATCGAAGCCCTCGTCCTGTCCGACCGCAGCGCCGACTTGGGCCATGAGCTCGCGCTCGGAGCCGCGTTCGAGCGCGATCTCGCGCATCCGTTTCAGTGCGCGGAACTTGATGCCCGCGACCGCGGATTCGTCGCGCAAACCGAAGCGCGTCCACACGTCGCGGTTGCGCCATTCGAGCGCCATCAGCGCCTCGATGACGATGAGTCGTTGGAACTCGGCTTGCGCCCAGGTTTCCTGGACCCACTGCTTCACGATGCCCGACAGGACGCGCGAGCCCTCGCGTTCGAGATCGCGACGGCGCGCGATGCGACTCGGAGTCTCGTCGTCGATGGCGAGATCCTCGAGCGACGGACGGCCGTCTTCGTCCTCGCCTCCGCCGCCGAAGGCCGCCGGCTTCCGCCGCCGATGGTGATCGATCACGCGGTTCCGACAGATGCCGAACAAGAACTGCTCGAACGTGTAGATGGGATCGTAGAGGTGGATCCCGCGCACCGCTCCGAGGAAGACCTCTTGCACGACGTCCTCACGCGCGTCGCGGTCCGGGATGCGTCGCGCGACGTACGCCAGCAAGCGCCCGCAGAACGCGCGCTCCGTCGCCATCCATTCCGCGTCGTCGAGAGCGCTGAGCTTCGCGATGTCCGGTGTCCAATCGCTCACCGGTCTAGCCCTCGGAGTTTCCGCGCAGGAGGAAGTACGCTACGAGCGTGGTGACCGCGCCGAGCAGCGCCAGGCCGACAGCGAAGAGCGTGATGCGCAGCGTGCCCAGCATCAGACGTGCGAACGCTCCGCTGGCTCGACTCGATCCGCGCGCGATCGCGGCTCGCCCGGTCGCGAAAAGCCAGCGCGCGAGCACCAAGAACACTTCGAGGGCCAGCCGAGTCGTCGCCCACAACGTCCCGATCCAACCGCCGGGTCCCGACGGCGGAACGGGAATCGTCGCGCCCGGGTCGGGGTGCGTCGACGAGGCTTGGGCAGCCGCGACGGGAGCCGCACCCGTCAGCGTGTGCAGCACGAGGATGTCCGAATCCTCCGGAGCTCCGCTGCGACCACGCACGGTCGCGAGCGCTCGCTGTACGTACGGCGTGGGCGAATCGCCTCGAGTTCCCCACGAAAGCGCCGAATCGGGCCCGGGCATCGCCCGGCCGGTGGTGTCCGATTCGTGACGGGGACGCGGTGCTACGGGAGAACTCGGGTTGGTCTCGGGAATCGATCCGACGGTCGGAGGCGAATTCGTCAGCGGAGTCTTGTGAACCGGAGTCCCGGGCGCGCTCGACGAGGTCGGCGTCGGCTCGGCCTTGTTCGAAGCCAGGACTGTGTTCGTGCCGTGCCCGGCCGGAGGCGCCGTGCTCGCGGCAGGCACGGCAGGCACGCCAGGAGTCGCCGTGCTCGCGGCAGGCGCGCGCGGCGGCGTCGAGGCACCTGGACGCAATCCATCCCACACGCCGCGCGCGACCTCGACCGCTCCGCGAGTGAGTTCAGCCGCAGTCTGTCGCGCTTCGCTGCGCGTCGGCGTGACCTCGGTGACAGTCGTCGACGGCGCACGCGGCGGTGTCGCGGTCGATGTCGGAGTCTGAGTCGTCTCACGCTGCACGCGCGCCGAATCGCCGATGCGCGCCGAGTGACCGAGGGCGTTCAACACGTCCGCGACGCTGCCGTACCGATGTTCCGGCGAGAGGCGCAAACAGCCGATGACGACCGGCTTCAAACGCGCCGGGAAATCAGCCGGGAACGGCGGGGCCAAGTCGTCCTCGCGCACGTGGAATGCACCGGGGATGACGCCTTCGTAAGGGATCCTCCCGCTGAGGCTCTCGTACAGGAGGACGCCCAGCGAATACACGTCCGCGCGATGGTCCGCGCGGTTCTTGAGCATCTCCGGCGCCATGTACTGCGGCGTCCCGCGACCGAACGAAAGCGTCGAGCGCCCGTCGGCCATCATCTTCGAGAGCCCGTAGTCGCCGACGCGCGCGACGTCGCCCTTCAAGAAGACGTTGCTGGGCTTCAGATCGAAGTGCACGAGTCGCCGATCGTGGAGCGCGAGCACGCCGCGACAGACTTGAACGAAGTAGAGCAACGCCGTCGCTTCGTCGAGACGGCCGGCCTTCAAGCGCCGCGCGAGCGTGTCCTCGCCCGCGTAGCCCATGATCAAGTACGGCACGCCCGCAGCCTCGCCCATGTCCTCGATCGAGACGAGGTTCGGATGGTCGAGCGCGGCGAAGTGACGCACCTGCTCGAGCTCGCGCATCGCGGCGTCGCGCTGTTCCTCGCCGTCGATCTTCAGGAACTTGATCGCGTAGCTCTTGCCGATCGAAGCCTTGCGCGCCTTGTAGACCTCGCCGAACGATCCGCCGCCGAGACGGTTGTGGATCTCGTATCCCGGGACGAAGTCCGGTTCACGAAAACGAGCGTAGAAGACTTCCCAATCCATCGCGGGGGGCGCGGCCCATCGTAGAGGGCCGTGGTCAGCCCTCCAAAGACGCTGTCACGGGTCGAAAGATCAAAGCGAAAGGAGCCTTGCCGGCGGCGCGTGCGCGCGCGACGAGCGTCGCCTGCAGCCGGAGCGGGAGGGCGAGCCGCGCTTCGAGCTCGGTGGATCCGTGCGCGGGTCCCGAGCCGGGGCCCGAGCCGGGGGTCGAAACGCCGACGGCGCAGCGCACGCTGACGCTCGTTCCGCGGTCCGAATGCTCCGCGGCGAGCTCGATCTCGTGCTCGACGTCGCCGACGGGAATGGTCCGAGCGGCGTTGTTCCCGATGCGTGCGCGACCACCGTCTCCGACCGGCAGGAGGAGCACGCGCGGCGCGCCGCAACACTCGATGCCGCCCGCCAATTCGAGCCGCGCGGCGCTGGTCCCGCGCTCTTTCGCGACGAAACGGAACGCAAAATTTTGCGTCAGGCGAATCTCGTCGCCGTCCGCGAGCGCGCTCCCCGCGGATCCGATCTCACGACCGTTCACGGCGAGGCGTACGCCGTCGAGGGGCGCGATGCACCAGCGAGCGCCGGCGTGGAAGTCCTCGACGAGCCGGAGCACCGCCGCGTGCGAGGGCAGGTCGGCGAGGAACGGCAACTCCACATCGGCCGCACGCACATGGCCGAGGCGCAAAGTGTCCCCGACCGCGACCAAGAAATCGCCGGCGTCGTCGACGGCCAGGAGACAGCGGTGCGCGGCGTTGGAGCTCACGCGTCGATCCCCCGTGCAACGCCGTGGTGACGCTCCAGTCGCAAGCCGCGGAGCCGGGAGTTCTTCGCAGCGCGCGACTGCGGGTGACGAACCACGAGGCTGACGCTGGCGCGCGAGCGGACGCGCGGCGGAGGACTGCGCATCGCTCGACTCACGCGCCGCCGCGGGGATCGTCGACGAGCGCGGTCGACTGCGCCTCGATCGCCGTCCAACCTTGGATGAGCCGGTACGTGACCGCGAGCACCGCCGGACCGACGAACAGCCCGACGAGCCCGAACGCGACGAGTCCGCCGATCACGCCCGCGAGGATCAAGAGCAACGGGAGATCGACTCCGCGCCGGATCAGGATCGGCCGCAGCACGTTGTCGAGCCCACCCACGACGACCGTCCAGACGATGAGGAACACACCCCACCCCGTGTGATCCTGCATGAACGCCCAGATCGTGGCGCCGGCCATCACCGGCACGGCTCCGATTTGCGCCAGCGCGAGCATGAACATGACAGCCGTGAGAACCGCCGCGTACGGGACACCCGCGATGAAGAGCCCGAGGCCACCCAGCGCCGACTGCGCGATCGCCGTGACGACGACTCCGAGCGCAACGCCGCGTATCGCCTGCGCGGCGAGCACGGCCGAGGTTTCGCCGCGATCTCCGCCGATCTTCCGCGCGAACCGCACCACGCCCGCCGCCGCCATCTCGCCGCGGGAATACAGGATCGCGGCGATCACGACCGTGAGGAGGAACGTGAGCACGACACCGCCCAGGTCGCCGACCTGCGCCACGAACCAAGCTCCGACGATGGCCGCGTATCCCGACAACTTCCCGGCGAGATCGCCCGACGCCGCCTGCTCGCGCCACGTCTCGTCGAGCCGCGCGCCGACCATGGGGATCGTCCCGACCCACTCCGGCGGCACGTCGAACGCCTGCGATTGCAGCGACTTCACCCAACCCGTCACCACGTCCATGTGCTGGACGAGCGTCACGATCGCGAGCGACAGCGGGATCACGAACGTGAGCAAGAGCGCCGACGTCATCACCGCAGTCGCGAGCCAGCGTCGACGCCCGAGCCTCGTCTCGACCGTGCGCATCATCGGCCACGTCGCGACGACGATCATGGTGGCCCAGATCAACGCCGGGAGGAACGGCATCAGAATCCAGACCGAGACCGCGGCGAGTCCGCCGAGGATCCCGATCCCGAGCAGGAGACGGACGGGATCGCGCGGGGGGGCGGGATTCATCGCCAGCGCATCCTAGGGGCGCCGAACGGGCACTGCACGGGAGACATGGGCGGCCTGCGCGTTGTTGCTGCGCCCGGACCTGAACTCCCTCGCGCGGAGGTCGGGGTTTCGGTTCGGCGCGCTCCAAGCTCGAGCGTCCGACCGGGCTCGCTTTCGCGCACGATAGCCACGTGGACGTCGCGCTTCCGGCCTCGCCCCGTCGTGGGCACGACGTCTTCGAATGTCATCATGTCGCCGCGCTACCGCACTCGCGCGTCGCGGCAGTTCGTAGAAAACCGGCGACAAATCGACGTTTCGGCCTTCCAGCTCGCTGTGCGGGCCCGCCCGCGAGCTCGTTCACCGGCTCATCGTCGCGGCACCGGGCTTGCATCGCTGCTCGATGTCCCGCGAACGGCCACGGTCGAGCACACGTGTCCGTGCTCGCTGCGAGCGAACACCTTGCGGGATGCACACAGCCAATCGGGGTCAGCCCCCGGGGAGTCGTCATGAAGCACGCAATCCAATTCCTCGTCCTCGCCGGTGCGCTCTGTGCGTGCGGAGATCAGTACGCGGACACGCTCGCCGCCGCGCGGGAGTCCGACGACCGCAACCTGCCGTCGATCGAAGAACTGGAGCAGAAAGAGGCCACATCCGAAGCGGCGGAGCCGACGAGCGCCGCGGTCGACCCGCTGGAGATCGATACGCGGGATACGAGCCCGCAGAGTACGGACGCGAGGTTCGAGGGGTCAGAGAACCCGAACGGCAGTTCCAACAAGGACAAGGGCAGCGCAGCGATCGGCGATGCGCTGACCTCGCCGGGCGCTCCCTCGCCGCACGCCACCAAGGGGCTCGGGCCGATCGACACGGACTTCGTGTCGAAGGCCATCCTCGGTGGCCTCTTCGAGGTTCAGTCCTCGGAGCTGGCTGCATCGAAAGCTTCGACCCCGCTCGTGCGCGAGTTCGCTCAGATGTTGGTCATGGACCACGGCGTAGCGAATCGGGAACTCGGCGAGATCGTCCGCGGCAAGGGGGGCTCGGTCCCGACGGAGCTCGACGCGGATCATCAAAGCCGTCTGACGACGCTGAGGGATCAGAAGGGCGTGGACTTCGACCGCCAGTACCGCGACATGCAGGTCTCGGCGCACACGGACGCGATCGTGCTCTTCGAGAAGGCCTCGAACGAGTGCGAGGACGCGGAGCTCAAGGCGTTCGCGGCGAAAGTGCTCCCGACCCTGCGCATGCACCAGGGAAAGCTGAACGAGATGCCCCCGACGCAAGGGCTCTGAACCGCCGCCGTTCGCAAGGGGCCGCGACTTGGGACGCACCGCGTGGGGACGCCCGCGCGGTGCGTCGCTGCATCGCTACTCCATGTCCGCGCGTGACTTCCCGTACCGGGCCGGGACGCCATCCGCTCTCCCCGCCATGCCCGCTCCGCCACCCGACGCGCGTACGTTCACCGCGCAGACGATGTCGGTCACGCGTTCCCTGACGCCTTCTTCCGCCGGTAGTCCGCGAACTCCGCGACCCGCTTCTCCACCTTCTCGTCGAGACGTTCCACGCAGGCGGCGAAGAAACGCCCGAGGCAGACCGTCGAGCAGAAGTAGAGTTCGAATCGACCGTCCTTACTGTCGCGCACGACGTCCACGCTGACGTACACGTCGCGCTTCCGGCCCTCGCCCCCGTCGTGGGCTCCGTGCCACGTGAGGCTCAGGAAGCCCTCGATCCCGGACAGGGCTCCGCCGGAAAGGAGCGCGAATGAGTGCGGCTCGAGCACCTTGCACTTGCGACACCAGGGACAGAGCGCCCGCTTCGGATAGTGAGTCTCGTTCGGACCGACGACGGGGAGTCGCGGCAACGACGGCTTCTTCCGCGGACGGCGCCCAGCTCCTGCTCTGGATGCCGGCCGCTTGCCGCTCACGCCGTTCACGCCGCGACCACGCCCCCACCTTCGGCGCGTGCTTCGAGGAACGCGCGGCGCGCGCGCCCGAACAGGTCCTCGCGACGCTTCACGTCGGGGTGCGGGCACGTGCTGATCCCGACCGAGATCGCGATCGGATCACCGACCAAGTCCTTGAGACCACGCTTCTGCGACGCCTCGCCTACGCGGCGCGCCATCGTCGCGGCGCCTTCGGGACCCGTGTTCGGCAGGAGGAAGAGGAACGAAGTCTCGTCGAAGCGCCCGAGCACGTCCGTGTCGCGCGACGTCTCCAGGAAGATCGCGGCGAGTTCGCGCAGCACCGGCTCGGGAACCGAGCCCTCGTAGCCGAGCAACACGCACGACAGCGGCGAACCGAAGCGTGTCGCGCGCTTGTACTCCTCGTCGAGCTTGTACGAGAGGAAGGCGAAGTTGAAGAGGCCCGTCTCGCGGTCCGTCAGCACCGCGACCAAGCTGTCCTCGGGCTTGCCGGCGAGCGTCTGCAGGAGTTCCTCGGGGGCCAAACCTGCGCCCTGCTTGCCGCGCGCTTCGCTGGGCAAGGCCGGTCGCGGTCCACCCGCGCGCGCCAGCGCCTCGCGCAACTTGCTCGGCACGATCGGTCGTTGCAGCACGCCCGTCGCGCCGCAGAAGCGCGCGATCGGCTCGGCCATCGCGTTGCCCTGTTCGACGATCACGAACGTGCGCGCGCGCGTCCGACCGGCGATGCGGCGTGCGCCCTCATACACGTTCATGCCGCGCGCCCAGGCGTCGAGCAGGATGACGTCGCCGACCACCGGCGCGGCGCGCAGGAGTTCGTCGACCGTTGCGCGCGCCCCGACCTCGAAGCCGTCGAGCGCCGACGCGGCCGCTCGCGCCGAGGCGAGCAGGGATTCGTCGGTGGTCACGACGTGAATCGTTCGCAGTCCATCGCCCATCGTCAGCTCTCCGGATCGCCTCAGGGGATCTCGCCGTTCGCGAGGAGCGCGGATCGTCACGTCCGCGCGGTGGCCGTGCAACGTCCGATTGATCAGGATCCGGCGAGTTCCGCGATCCACTCGGCCGGGATGTCGTAGTTCGCGTAGACGTTCTGCACGTCGTCGTTGTCCTCGAGCGCGTCGATCAGCTTCAGGACCTTGCGCGCGACCTCCTTGTCGGAGAGCGCCACGAGCGTCCCGGGCACGTAGCCCATCTCGGCCGACAGCATGGCGACTTCCTTCTCCTCGAGGGCGATCTTCACCGCCAGGAAGTCCGTGGCGGGCGCCGTGATCGAGACGATGTCGCCCTCGACCTTCACGTCCTCGGCGCCGCATTCGAGGCCCAGCTCGAGCCACTGGTCCTCGGTGTGCTCACCGCGCTCGGCGACGACGAGCGTCTTGTAGGCGAACAGGAAGGCGACCGATCCCGGCGAACCGAGGTTCCCGCCCCCGCGCTCGAACGCGTACTTGATGTCGGGCGCCGTGCGGTGACGGTTGTCCGTCAGACACGCGATGATCAGCGCGACGCCGCCCGGCGCGTAACCCTCGTAGTTCAGCTCCTCCATCGAGTCGGCCTTGTCGGCCGCCGACTTCTTGATGACGCGCTCGATGTTCTCCTTCGGCATGTTGCCGGCGCGTGCTTTCTCGATCGCGTAGCGCAGTTTGAAGTTCGCGTCCGGATCGGGCCCGCCCTGCTTGACGGCGGACATGATGTTGCGCGAGAGCTTGCTGAACGCGTTCGAGCGCTTCTTGTCGACCGCGCCTTTGCGCGCGGCGATGTTCGAGGAGTGGCTGTGACCGGCCATGGGGATGTCGCTCGGGTGTCTGTGGGGTCCGCGTTCGTCCTTCTCGACGTCGTTTCGATCAGCACAGTGTGCACCAGCACGTGTGCACCAGCGCAGTGTGCACCAGCGGAGGGTGCACCCGCGCAGTGTGCACCAGCGGAGGGTGCACCCGCGCAGTGTGCACCGGCGGAGGGTGCACCGGCGGCGGGTGCACCCGCACAGCGTGCACGTCCGAACCGTGTGCGCATCCAGCAGCGAGCCCCCGCCGCCTCGTTCGAAGCTCGGGGGCTCGTGCAGTCCTGGCTCGTGAGCCGAGGCTCGCGACGACTAGCGCTTCGAGAACTGGAAGCCGCGGCGTGCGCCACGACGGCCGTACTTCTTGCGCTCCTTCATGCGGCTGTCGCGCGTGAGCAGGCTCTGCTCGCGCAACGCCGGCTCAAAGCTCGGATTCAGCTTCTTCAGCGCGCGCGCGAGTCCAAGCGTCACGGCTTCGGCTTGGCCTTGCGCGCCACCGCCGTCGCACGAGCACAGGATGTCGTACTGACCTTCGCTGTTCGTCGCCTTGAGGGGAGCGAGCGCTTGGCGCTGCATCTCGAGCGTCGGGAAGAACACCTTCATTTCCTTGTCGTTGACGAGGAAACCACCAGCGCCGGGGCGGACGCGGACGCGCGCCTTGGCGCTCTTGCGGCGGCCGAGGCCCCACGTGTAGGGAGACTTGGTCATCGAGCTCATGAGCGAATCTTCTCGACCGTGACGGGCTGCTGGGCGGAGTGCGGATGCTCCATCGTCTTGTACACCTTGAGGCGGCGCATCATGTCGCGCCCCATCGTCGTCTTCGGGACCATGCGCTTGACGGCCTGACGAACGATCTCGTCCGAGCGACGCTCGCGCAGGTCCTCGAACGCGACTTCGACGTGACCACCGGGATAGCCGGTGTAGTGCGCGTAGGACTTGACCTCGCTCTTGCGGCCGGTCGTCTTGACGTTGTCGGCGTTGATCACGATCACGAACGCGCCGTTCTTCTCGCTGGCGGTGTAGTTCGGCGTGTCCTTGCCCATCAGGTTCATGGCGATCTGGCTGGCCATGCGCCCGAGCGTGAACTTCGAAGCGTCGTAGAGGAGCCAGCGCTCGGGCAGGCTCTGGGAGCGGACGTGAGTCGTTGCGTGCATGACTTGAGGTCGCCGGGGTGGACCGCGCGTCGGGGAGGAGAGGCCTCTCCGGGCTCGCGGCGGTCGGAACCGGGCGAGAGAAGGTAGCGGCGGCTCCGTCGGGCGGCAACCCTTTCTCCGGGTCGACGGCCGACACCGGATGGGGTCGCGAATGGCCCCTTCCCGCCCCCAGGGATCTGACTTCGGTGCACGGGCGCGCGCTCTGCGGCGCGCGGTCGGATGTCACGCGATGCCCGCGCCCGACCCAATCCCACCGCCAGGACATCAAGCACCCCGCTCGTTCTGGTGCTCACGTCGATCCTCGTCGCGACAGCCGCCGCCCGAGCACGCGCCCAGTGCGACGATCCCGAGGCGGGATTCGGGGCCGCCGGAGCCGACGAAGTGGTGTCCAAGTTCGTGCTCTTCGACGAGCTCGCAATGGCTCGCGCTCGGATCGAGCGTCGGCCGCAGCGTTCTCGCGCTCGCGAGCTTCGATGACGGTGAGAGCGATGGTCGCGTGCGCGCGTCAAGGGTACGTGCAGCGGACATAGGAGCGCGGCACGCCGTCGAGCTCGCCCACGACGAGATCGACGCTCTGCGGGAGTCCGGCGACCAGCCAACCCGGCGGTGGGCCGCCGGAGACGACCGGACCGAGCGCCGCGCCGAGTTCCCACGGCCCGCGGAACGTCCAGTTCCCCTCCTCGCGGATCCATGCGGCGGCGAGCGGGGCGAACTCGTTCGAGGTGCGCGCGAGAGCGTCGGCCGGCCAGGATTCGGGCCAAGTCGCGATGAGTTGGCTCGAGCGCACGCGCGCCCGCGCCGGTCGCGCGAGGTCGAGCGGGGCCTCGAACTCGAGTCCGCGCGCAGGCTGGGTCACGAGGTCGAACGACGCGCCGCGCGACGGCAGCACGATTTCATCCCACGCGGCGCGTGTGCGCTGCCACGTGCTCGACCCCGCGATGCCGTCGAGCACTTCGACGGCGTGGCTGTCGCGATCGAACGCGGAGCGCGCGAGGAAGAACGTCGGGATCGACGCGACGGCTGCGACAGCGAGTGCCGCGCGCCACGAGCGCACGAGCCACAGCCCGAAGATCGCGGCGGCGGCGAGCACGAAGAGCGTCGCGATGCTCGCTCGAACGCGCGCCGGTTCGGCGAGCGGCGGCGGTCGCGCGCGCAACGCCGCGGGAAGTTCTGCGAGTCGCTCGTCGCGTTCCTTCCAGCCGACGAAACGTGCGCGCGCGCTCGCGGCGGCGATCGTCGGCTCGCGACGTCCGATGTCGGGATCCACGGGTACCGGCACCAGGATGCGCCGCGTTTCGCCCACTCCGAAGTGGCCTTCCACGAGCGTCGATCCGGCGTTGCCCGCGAGGACGACGGCGCGCTGGAAAGGTCCTTCGAGCTCGATCTCCGCGAACGCGACGCGGCTCTGCGCGCACACCGGAACGAGCGTGAACAGTGCCGCGACGAGGGTGAGGAGAACGCGGTTCATGCGCTCCTCTCCGCCGGTTTCGGAATCGACGCCGAGGCCGCGAGGAGCGCGAGAACGGCAGCGTGCATCACTGCGAGAGCCGGACTGAGCGTGAGCCCCGCTCCGACTTCGCCCGCGTTCGCGACGAGCAGGCCGACCGGGCTCCCGCCGGCGAGGAAGCGCACGACGTCCGGCGCGGCGCCGAGGAAGGGTCCCCCGCCGTCTTGCAACGCGTAGACGAGCAAACACGGGCCCGAGACCAGCACGAACCAGGCGCTGGCGTGAACGGTTGCGCGGCGCGCGTTCGCCGACGCGCGCCGCGCCGCGTCGCCGAGAACGAGCAGCGCGAGGAGTGTCAGCGCAAGAAGCGTCAGTGTCCGAGCACCTCCCGCTCCTTGCGCGATGTCGAGCCCGGCGGCAGCGGCGAAAGTGGGCCCGGCCAAGGCGAGACCCGCGATCTCGTGGCCGAACGGCACGCGCGGTCCGATCCCGCGCGGCATCGAGGTCAGGAACACCCACGGAATCGCGCACAAGGCGAGCACGGACAGTCCACCGAATCGATCGACGCCCGAATCCGCGACCCACCCGAGTGCGAGCGGCGCGACGCCGAGGACGAAGGTCACGCAGAGCCGCGCGCGCGGCGGTCGCGGCGCGTCCACGAGATTCAGTTCTTCCGCGCGCTCTTCGTCGGCACGTTCTTCGTCGACGAATTCTTGGAGGGGACGGTGGCCGTGTCGGCCGGATCCGGCGGCGATCGCCACGCGAGATCCGCGACGTCCCAACGGACGTCGAGCAGTGACCAATCGCGCGCGCCGTTCGCCGGATCGAGCAGCGCGAGCGCACGGCGCACCTGCTCCCACTTCTTCTTTGGGGGCAATTCTCCCGGCATTCCCGCACCCGGTGCTCGACCGAAGTGGATCGTGCGTCGACCTTCGAAGTGGATGCGCACTCCCGGCTCTTCCACCGACGTCGCACGCGCACGCGTCGCATCGATCAACGGAGGGCCCGTGAGGGCGAAGTCGTCGGGCTCGAGCCCGCTGCGCATCGAAATCGCCACCGCGAGCCCATCGACGTCGCCGGGCGCCGTGAGCCGCGTGCCCGGCTCCACGTGTTCGAAGCGATCGTCGTTCGGACCGATCACGGGCAGGAATCGCGAGGTGACGAGCGGCGGCGTCGGCCAGCGCCCGGGCAAGAGCACGCCGTCGTCGGACACGACCAAGTATTCGGTGCCCACGAGAACGGTCGCCGCCGGTTTGCGCAGACGCAGCGGGATTTCGATGCCGTCGGGCCAGACGACGCGCGGTTCGAGGACCTGGGCCACGAAGGGCAAGCGCGCGATCTCGCGTGCGACGGAGCGCACCGCCTCGGCATCGCGCGAATCGACCGATCGCAGACGCGCGAGATGGAGCGCGAGATAGTCCTGCCAGCGCGGATCGCGGAATCCGACGGGGAAGTCGAGGCGCGATCGACGCACGTCCACCGTCGCGAATCCGGCCGCATTCACGTCGTTCTGCAGGCTCGAACACAGCCAAGCCGCACTCGCCGCGAGAATGCCGAGCGGAATCCACGTCGGCACGCGGCCGACCCGAGCGGCGGTCGCGCCGTCACTCGGGAGCCGTCGTGTCGCGGAGGAAGACCGCGGCCGGTCCACGTGCTAGTTCCGGGCCGGAATCAGGGCCGGTTCCAGCGTGGCGGGCTGCGTCGCCGCGCCGCCGTGACGCTTCGAGATCTCTTCGATGAAGAGGTCGACCGTCGTCTGGATCTCGACGACTTCGTCGCGCGAGAGTTGGATCGTCTTGGCCGTCGCTTGCGCGTGGAGTTCGTGCCCGAGGAGGCGCGAGACGATTTTCAGGCTCGCCAATTGGCGAACGGTCGGGTTCTGGGACTTGGACGGGCTCTGGAGGTCCATCGGCGGCTCGCGGCAGTGTCGACGATGCAAATCGTCGACGAGGTTCTGTGGGCAGAGTCGTCCCCGGATCGACGCGCGCTTCCGTCGGCCCCACCCGAAAGCTTAGATACCGATGCGGAGGAGTCGTCTCAAGCGCGAGGTTTCGCGTCGAGCGTGCTGACCCGCGAACCACACGATGAGCCGACGATCGCGCGAACGCGCTGAAGGGACACCCGCCGAGCCGGAACGCACCGGAGAAGAGAGCGGGCGACGCGAACCCAAGCCAACTTCCAGGGTGAAGCCCGTGCGCAACGCGCGGCCTCCGGCGCCGGGTGCTCCGACTCACGACGATGAGCGATCCCTCACGGAGAGCGGCGCGCATTCCGAGCGAGCGCCATCCGACGGGGATTCGAGCTACCGCGAATCGAGCGGCATCGTGTGGAAGGGCAAGACGCTCTCGCCGTTCCAAGTGCGCGCCGTCGAAGCGATCCGCGCCGGACACGACGTGCTCGTGGCGGCACCGACGGGCGCGGGCAAGACACTCGTCGCCGAGTTCGCGATCGAAGACGCGGTGAAACGCGGTCGGCGGACGATCTACACCGCGCCGATCAAGGCGCTGTCGAACCAGAAGTACCGCGACTTCCGCGCCGAGGGCATCGACGTCGGGCTCATGACGGGCGACGTGACGATCCATCCGGGCGCGCAAGTGCTCGTGATGACGACGGAGATCCTGCGCAACTCGATCTTCGAGAACCCAGCAGCGCTCGAGCCGGTCGAGTACGTCGTGTTCGACGAAGTCCACTACATGGACGACGTCGAGCGCGGATCCGTGTGGGAGGAGTCGCTCATCTTCGCGCCGAAGGACGTGCGCTTCGTGTGCCTCTCCGCGACGATCCCGAATGCCGAGGAACTCGGCGCGTGGCTCTCCGAGATCCGCGGCCGCGCGACGGTCGTGATCGAGTCGACGAAACGGCCCGTTCCGCTCGATCACCGTTTCTGGACCGCGCGATCGGGTCCGTTCGAGGCTTCGGAGCTCGACCACGTGCGCAAGCGTGAAGTCGAAGCCGGCGGTCGAAGCGGCAAGGACTCGAAGAAGTCTCGACACCACGACGGCCGCGGTTCGCGCGGGCCGCAGTGGAACGACGCGCCGAACGCCGTGCCGCTCTTCGACGAGCTGCAAGCCCGCGATCTACTGCCCGTCCTCGTCTTTTCGTTCAGCCGCAAGGACTGCGAACGATTGGCGCGCGCGAACGAAGGCCGTGAACTGCTCTCGCCGAGCGAGCGCGAAGCGATGCGCGCGCTGCAAGCAGAACTGCTGCGCTCGTTCGCGCTCGACCCGGGATTCCTACAGGGCGAGATCATGTCGATGGCGCGACGCGGCATCGGCTACCACCACGCCGGCATGCTGCCCGTGCACAAGGAAATCGTCGAACGCATGTTCACGTCGAGCCTCGTGAAAATGCTCTTCACGACGGAGACGTTCGCGCTCGGGATCAACATGCCGGCGCGCACCGTGGTCTTCAACGCGCTGCGCAAGTTCGACGGCGTCGGCTTCGACTACCTCTCGACGCGCGATTACATGCAGATGGCGGGTCGTGCGGGACGTCAGGGCCTCGACAAGGAAGGTCTCGTTTTCTCGCTGCTTTCTCAGCGCGACTTGATCGAGGCGCCGATCAAGCGCCTGATGTCCGGTCGCGCGGAACCGGTCGAAAGCCGCTTCAAGCTGTCGTTCAGCTCGATCCTGCACCTCGTCGAGCGTCTCGGTCGCGATCGAGTGCCCGAAGCGTGGGAGAAGTCGTTCAACCAGTTCCAACACCGCGACGGCACCGAGAAGCAGCGCGACAAGAACAAGAAGGACCAACGGCGCGTGCTCGACGGGCACCTCACGTTCCTCGACGAGCTCGGGTACTTGGACGGCAGCAAGCTGACGCCGCGTGGACACGTCGCGAAGCTGATCAACGGCTTCGAGGTGCAACTCACGGAGTTGCTCTTCCGCGGAACGCTCGAGAACTTGGGCGTCGAAGCGCTCGCGGTAGTCTTCGTGGGCCTCGTCTACGAAGAGAGACGCCGCGCGGAAGCCGGCTACATCCCGGCGAAACTGCAAGGCACGGTGCGCACGCGCGTCCAGAAGGAAGTCCAGTCGCTCTACGCCGCCGCGGCCGTGCACGGCCTGCAATCGGCCGTGAAAATGCCCGATTGGGGGCTCACCGCTGCGACGATCGCATGGATCGACGGATCGCCGTTCGAAGCGCTCGAGGACCTGACCGAAGCGACCGCCGGCGACGTCGTGCGCAACTTCCGCATGGCGAACCAGCTCATGCGGCAAGTACGTCGCGCGATCCACCCGGACTGGGACGTGCATGCTCGACTCGGCGAGAGCATGGAAGCCCTCAACCGCGACGTCGTCGACGCGCGGGCGCAGCTCGATCTCGGCTGAGCACGGCGAACCGAGTCATTCCGGCAATACGAACGACGATTCCGGCGTTCGAGGTCGGGGGAGATCCGATCACGTTGCTCGACGGGATACCATGCGTCGCGGGGCTCGCCGATGGGTCGCTTCGAACTCCAGAGCTCCTCCGTCCGTTGGACGGGCTGACTCCATCTCGGCCAGCGCCTCTCGCGACCCACTCCACGCATCGATGACTTCGCCTCCCCGATCCAAGCCGACCGCACCCGTCGCCCCTCCCCTCGCGTTCCAAAACGACGCGACTCTGCACCCGGACGACATCGCGGTCCTCGCCGCGCTGCGCGACGGATACGTCGCGCGTTCCGAGGGCGGTCTTCACGGCCCGCTCGACGCAGGCTGGACGAGCGCGCGCGAGTTGGCGCTCTACGACGCGACGTTCGGTGCGCGCATCGGATGGAAGTGGCGCGCGGTCGTCGCCGAGATCGCCGGGCGCGCGATACAGCCGCCGCGCGGAACCCTGCTCGACTTCGGTTGCGGCACCGGCATCGCTACACGCGCGTGGCTCGAAGCGTTCGGCGCGGACGGGATGCGCGTCATCCTCGTCGACACGTCGCACACGGCGCGCGCGTTCGCGACGGCCAAGTTGCGCGAGCGTTGGCCCGCGCTCGAGATCGTCGAGCTGGGCGCGGCACCAAAAGATCCCGTCGACGTGCTCCTCGCGAGCCACGTGATCTCCGAACTCGAGGACGAGGCGTTCGACGGCCTCGTCGATCTCGCCCAGCGGTCGCGCTTCGTCGCGTGGGTCGAGCCGGGCAGCAAGCAGATCTCGCGGCGACTCATCGAAGCGCGCGAGAAATTGCGCGGTGGACTCACGGTGCTCGCGCCGTGCACGCACGTCGAAGTGTGCGGCCTGGCCAGCGTGGACCGCAGCCGCGACTGGTGCCACCACCTCGCCGCACCGCCGCCCGAAGCGTTCACGACGCGCCTCTGGAACCAAGTCGCGCGCGAGCTGCACATCGACTTGCGCAGCCTCCCCTACTCGTTCCTCGTGCTCGGTCGCGGGCCGAACCGCATCGAGGCGCCCGACGCGGCACGAGTGCTCGGGCGCCCGCGCGTCGAGAAGGGTCGCGCTCTGCTCGACGTGTGCCGCGCGGAGGGCGTCAGCGTGCTGCGCTTCCTCGAACGCCTCGACAAGGAGACGTTCCGCTCGTTCAGCACTTGGCCCGCGAGGCCGCGTCTGCACCGCGTGCGCGAGACCGAAGCGCGCATCGAGTCGTTCGAACCGCTCGAAGCGCCGCCGCCGTGGAACGCGGACGCGCGCTGAACTACTCCACGATGTGTGACGGGGCCGTTTCGCGCGCGGCGCGGGGGCTACGTGCGGCTCGGCGAGAGCACGCTCGCGACTCGCTCCGGCGATGTCGATTTCATGCGCGAGGTCCGGCAGTTTCCCGGCCGAACCAAGCGGAAGCCAGGTGATTCTAGCGCTGCCGCACGACCCCCGGATTCGGGCGGCCGGGGTACGATTGCGCGCGTTCACCCCCGAATTCGTCCCCCCGGCCCGCAACGTGAATCCGAACCCGACCTGCTCCGCCTTCTTCGCGCTGATCGGTCTCGTCGCCGCTCCCGCGAGCGCGCAGTGCCCGATCGCGCGCGCGAACACAAACGTCGCGAGCCTCGAAGCCGATCTGGGGTCGGGTCTCTCGATCACGGCGCTGAATCGCACGTACCTCTCGGCCAACGGGCGTTTCGTGGCCTTCTGGAGTTCGGCGACGAACCTCGTCCCGAACGACACCAACGCGAAGCAAGACGTCTTCGTCAAGGATCTCGTCACCGGCGCGATCGAGCGCGTGAGCGTCGACTCGACCGGGCTCGAGGCCGACGGCGACTCGACCGATCCTTCGATCAGTGCCGATGGACGGATCGTCGCGTTCCAGAGCGCCGCGACGAACCTCGACGCGCTCGACACGAACCTGCGTCTCGACATCTACGTGCGCGACCGTGTGCTGGGCACGACGACGCGCGTCTCGACCGACTCGGCCGGCCTCGAAGGCAATCACGACGCCACGCGTGCCGACGTAGCACCGAACGGGCAAGTCGTCGCCTTCCAGAGCCGGGCCTCGAACCTCGTCCCGAACGACGCGAACAACAAGGCCGACGCCTTCGTGAAGGTCCTCGCGAGCGGCGTCCTCGAGTGCATGTCGCTCGATGCGAACGGCGTCCCGGGCGACAACACCAGCGGCTCACCCGCCCTCTCCGCCGACGGTCGCCTCGTCGCGTTCCACTCGCTCGCCGGCAATCTCCTCCCGGGCGACGTCAACGGTCAGTTCGACGTGTTCCTGCGCGACCGACAGACGAACTCGATCGAGCGCTTGTCGGTCACACCGCTCCTCCAAGAGGCCGACTACTTCTCGCAAACGCCGTCGATTTCGGCTGACGGACGCTTCGTCGCTTTCAGCAGCACGGCCACGAACCTCGTCGCGAACGACACGAACAATTTGTTCGACGTCTTCGTGCGCGACACGACGCTCGACGTCACGCAACGGGTCAGCGTCGACAGCCAGGGCTATCAGGGCAACTCGACGTCACAGGCGAGCTCGATCTCCGCGGAGGGGCGCTTCGTCGTGTTCCAGAGTTCGGCCTCGAACCTCGTCACGGGCGATACGAACGGTGGGCCGTTCAACCTGGAGTTCGACGTGTTCGTCCACGACGCGTTGTTGCGCACCACCACGCGCTTGTCCGTGAACGATTCGGGAGTGCAAGCGAACTCGGGCTCGTCCTTCCACCCGTGCATCGCCGCGAATGCCGGACGCGTGGCGTACTACAGCGACGCCACGAACATCGTCTCGGGCGATACGAACGGCGCGCGCGACCTCTTCGTGATCGGCTGCGGCACGTCGCCCGGCCCCGAGCCGATCTGCTCGGGCGACGGTTCGGGAACGCCCTGTCCATGTGCGAACGTCAGCGCGCCCGGCCGCGGCTGCGAGAACTCGTTCGCGACAGGTGGAGCGCGGATGGATGGCTACGGCACCAGCTCGGTGACGAACGACACCCTGTGGTTCCAGGTGTACGGAGTGCCGCCGACGGCGAGCGCGTTGCTCTTCCAGGGCACCGAAGCGCAGACGGGTGGCCTCGGTGCCGTGTTCGGCGACGGACTGCGCTGCGCCGGCGGCGCTGTGCTGCGACTCGGCGCGCGCTTCGCGAGCGGCGGTTACGTCGCGATGGGGTACGTCGTCCCGGGCGATCCGCTGATATCGGTCGGAGGACAGGTGCCGAGCGGCACCGTGACAGTGCGCGTCTACCAGTTCTGGTACCGCAACATCGCCAACTTCTGTACGCCGTCCGGGTTCAACCTCTCGAACGCGGTGCGAGTCGTCTGGACCCCCTGATCTGGACGGACCTGTCAACCCTTGGGTGAAGGGTTCGCTGTTTTGAGTTGTGCGAGGCCGGCCGGCATCGGTCAGCCTCGTTCGCGTTACGCGAGTTGGTCGGGAGGAAGAGTGAGGAACGGCCGGCATCGGATCGCTGCACGTCGGTCGGCCGTTCGAAGATCGAGCCGCGCTCGATCCTTCACCGGCCCGAGCACGAGCGATTTCCCGGCCGGAGCGCGAGCGATTTCCCGGCCGGAGCGCGAGCGATTCCCCGGCCCGAGCGCGAGCGATTCCCCGGATTAGGTCGCGGGGTTTCCTGGACGCGCCGGATTTGCCGATCGGCGTGACGGCGATGTAGGTTCAGTCCATGCGCGCTCACCACCTGTTCACGTCGCTCGTCTTCGCGTTCGCACTGGCCAGTCCCGGAACGGCGCGGTGCGCGGACACGCCCGGATCGGCGGGCACGCCGACGAAGAAGGCCGAGGTCGCCGTCTGGAAACACGTGGCGGTCATCGGTGCCAGCGTATCGGCCGGCATCGGGCTCGATCCGACGTCGAACGCGTTCGCGGGCGAGAAGTCGAAGACGCAACTGGCAGAGATCATCGACGCGTCGCTCCTCTTCGAGCACGACGCGCCGTGGAACGGCGCCGACTTCAACTTCTTCTCGTCGCCCGAGGCGATCGCCAGGCGATCCGCCGCGGACGCGAAGGCCGAGAAGCCCACGGCGCTCATCGCGATCGACTACCTGTTCTGGCTGGGCTACGGCAACGGAAGCAACGAGAAGCGATTGGCGCGCCTCGAAGCAGGACTGAAACTCCTCGAGAGCTTCACGTGTCCCGTCCTGGTCGGTGACCTGTCCGACTTCCACGGCGCGGGCACGAACCCGTTCTACTTGCCGAAGGAGTCGATTCCGCCGGCCGAATCGTTGGCGCAGATGAACAAGGCGATCTACGCCTGGGCCAAGGAGCGCAAGAACGTCGTCGTGGTCCCGCTCGCGGAGATGCTGCGCAAGATCATCGTCGACGAGCCGATCTCGGTCGGTGGCGTCACGTTCGAGAAGGGGTCGAAGGCGCGACTGCTCCAGCAGGACAACTTGCACACGACGCTCGAGGGCACCTGCGCGTTGTGGTGCATCGCGGTGGAGGCGTGGCGCGCCATGGATCCGACGATCCCGGCCGAGGCGTTCCTCGCGAACCCGACCGAGCTCGCGAAGAAGGTCGAAGCCGCCGCCGCGAGTGCCCCGGTGAAGCCGAAGCGCGCGAAGCCGGGCAAGGCGAAGCCGAAGAAGGCCGAGAAGGCCGGGACGGGCGGTTGAACGGATCCGGGCGCGTCCACTCGGTGCCCCGCACCGGTCACTCGGCCTGCGCGAGCCTCCGGGTGCGGATCCGGGGTGCAGATTCGCATCGCCGTTTCAGAGCCCGTGAAGAATGCACGGCCGACTCGCCGCGGGAGCGGGCCGAGCAGCGTCCGAGAGCTTGTAGGCTCGATTCCTTCTCACGCTCTCACACGTTGTGCTTCTCGCGCATCAGGACAGGTGATGCCGCCAGCGTGTCGTAACCGGTGATCGCGCCGGTCGCGACGTCGATCGTCCCGAACTGCAGGACTCCGGTCGGGCACGACTGCACGCACGCCGAACAACGCACGCACTGCGGATCCGCCATCGGTAGTCCCTTGTTCGCGAAGTTCATGACGTCGATGCCTTGGTGGCACACGCTCGTGCACACGTTGCACGAGATGCACTTCTTCTTCTCCGCGAGGATCCGGAACTTCGAGAAGCGCGCGTAGACGTGCATCAACGCCGCGAGCGGACATCCGAACCGGCACCACACGCGCCCCGAGAAGTGCCAGTAGAGCCCGACGCCCAGGATGCCGGCCCACAAGATGTCGACGAACCAGACGTAGTTGAGGACGGGCAGATCGTGGAAGAGGTACGCGAAGGTCCTCGAGAAGGGTCCGCCCGGGAACGACCACGCCAGGATCTTCGCGACGAGCAGAAGGAACGCGAACGCCAAGAACACTTGGCCCACGAGGTTCAGTCGATTCCAGTTCTTGCCGTGCGGCATCTTCTCGCGCTCGGTGTCCCCGAGCGTCTCCGCCAACGCGCCGCATGAGCAAATCCAGCTGCAATACGCGCCCTTCCCCCACTTCCACACGATCGCGGGGATGATCACGAAGGTCTGGACGAGGCTCACCGCGAGCCACGCCCACATCGGCTGCTCGGTGAATACGTTCCAGAAGAAGAGCGGCCACGCGAGGACGAAGCCGAACGCGCGCCAGTACTCGCGACCGTGGCCGTAATCGGCCTTGGGGAAGAACGCATCGGCGAACGACAGACCCGCGCCGGTGTCGAAGAATCCAACGTTGCCCATCCAGGGCAGGACGAGATACGGCAAGAGGAACAGCGGCACGACCTGGATCGCTGCGAGAGTCCACGTCTGAACTGTCACGTACGGCGTCCTGCGACGTCGGATGCGCGCGATGCCGAACGCGACGACGGCGAGGCAGTACGCGAGCGTGTAGTAGAAGCCGGGTTCTCCGAGCGAGATCTTCAGTGTTCCGAGCAGCGTCGACTTGTCCGCGAACGCGCCGCCGAGAGCGGCCCACGCATCGGGCACTCGGAATGGGAACCAACCGTTGCGTTGGAACGCTTCGCTGATCCCGAAGTACACGCCGCTCTTCTTCCAGTGGTAGACGAAGACGGCGGCGAGGACGACGAGCGCGAGCGTGACCCAGCTCATCGCGGTCCACTCGGACCTGATCTTCACGCCGCTCTTCCGGAAGAAGTCGAGCGGCGCCTCGCGTCCGATCATCGAGAAGACCGCGTCGTTCGCGATGCGTCGATCGACACCGCCCGCCTCGCGCACGACGACTTCACGGTCCTCGATGGCGCGCACTTGGCTCTCCATCAAGAGCTCGATCTTCCCCGGCTTGCGGTGCCCTTCGAGGAATCCGCCGACCGCGGCCGTGACGCGCTCGCTCGAAGGCGTGGTCACGGAAACGTTCGCCATCGGATCGGCGCGCAGTCGCTCGAGGCGCTCGACGTTTTCGGGCTTCGGACGCGCGAACTCGGGTTTCCGATAGGACAGCGAGACAGTTGCACCGCACTGCGCCAACGCGATCGCGGTCTCGAGCGCGCTGTCCCCGCCGCCGACGACGAGCACGTTCTTGCCGGCGAATTCTTTGGGATCGTGCAGGCGGTTCGCGACCTTGCCCGAGTCCTCGCCCGGCACGCCGAGCCGCCGGAAGTTCCCCGAGCGCCCGATCGCGACGATGACGCGCCGCGCGCGGATCGGCTCCCCCTCCGCGAGAATGACTGCGAGCGTGCCGTCCTTGCGCTCGATGCGCTCCGCCCGCGCGATCCGCGGTTTCACGCCGCGCGCTTCGGCCTGGGCGCGCATTTCGTCGAGCAAGGGTTCCTTGACCTGCGCCGTGAACTGAAGATCGCCGAACGGCGTCATCTCCGTCGGGTAGGTGTAGATCGGCTTCGCCTTGGGGAAGTTGACGACGGTCGAGAAGACCTCGGAGGCTTCGAGGAGTTCGCAAACGAGACCGCGCTTCGAGGCCTCCATCGCGGCCGCGACGCCCGAAACTCCGGCTCCGATCACGACCAGATCGACGACGCCCGACGCTCCGGCGCCGCGCTCCTTCTGGAACGCCGGATCCTCCGCGATCCGGGCGACTGCGCGCGCGCCCGTGTCCGACGAGAACTTCAGGAGCGGGATCCCGGTCAAGTCGCCGACGACGTAGATCCCGGGGATGTTCGTGCTGCCGTCGGACTCGACCTTGGGGAGCTTCTCGACGGTCCCCGCGGGCCAGCGCAAATGGAGCCACTCGACATAGCGCGCGAGAAAACCCGGTTTGCGCACCGACTTCGAAGGCGTGGGAACAGCGGCGGTCGTCGTCATCGGGGAGCTCCGAGCGTAGTTCCAGATCGCGACATGAGGTGCGCGGCCGGAAGAGAGCGTACTACGCCTGCTCCCCGGATCCCGGACCGCCGATTCCTTTGGGCTGCGGCAATCGCGGAGCTTGATCCGCGCGCGCCACGCGCTCCAATCCGGTCGGTGGAAAGCGCACACGCACACGGCCTCGAGCCGGGCTCCTTGTGGGCCGATGACGAGCTCGTGCCCGCGACGCGCGCCTCGGACGGTCCGCCGCCGACCTTCGAAGCCGTCGCCGACGCCGTGCGGCATGCGTTCGGCTTCGACTCGCTGCGACCGATCCAAGAGGAAGCCGTGCGCGCGACCCTCGCTGGTCGCGACGTCGTCGTCGTCATGCCGACCGGCGGCGGCAAGAGCTTGTGCTTCCAAGCGCCGGCTCTCGTGCGCGAAGGACTCACCGTCGTCGTGAGTCCGCTGATCGCGCTCATGGAGGACCAAGTCGCGGGTCTCCTCGAGAACGGGATCGCAGCGGCGCAGCTCACGAGCTCGCAAACGGCGGACGAGCGTCGCGATGTCGAACGCAAGCTCGCGCGGGGTGAGCTGAAACTCCTCTACGTCGCGCCGGAACGATTGGCCGCCGACGGTTTCCTCAGCCAGCTCGAGCGCAGCGGTATGAGCGCGCTGGCCGTCGACGAAGCGCACTGCATCAGCCACTGGGGCCACGATTTCCGCCCCGAATACCGCTTGGTCGGCGACGTGCGCGCGCGCTTCCCGCACGTGCCGATCCTGGCGTTGACCGCGACCGCGACACCGCAAGTGCGCACGGACATCGTCAAGAACCTCGGCCTCTCCGATGCGCTCGTGCTCGTCGGCGGTTTCGATCGTCCGAACTTGACGTACCGAGTCTTGCCGCGTCGCGACCTCGTCGAACAAGTGATGAGCGTGATCCACCGGCACGCGGGCGAAGCCGGCATCGTGTACTGCCTGCGCCGCGCCGACGTCGACGAACTCGCGGCCGACTTGAAAGCGCGCGGCGTGAGTTGCGCCGGCTATCACGCCGGAATGGACGCGGCCGATCGCACGCGCGTGCAGCGCGCGTTCCTGCGCGAGAACCTCGACGTCGTCGTCGCCACCGTCGCGTTCGGCATGGGCATCGATCGCAGCGACGTGCGCTTCGTCGTGCACGCGAGCTTGCCGAAGGGCGTCGAGCAATACAGCCAGGAGACGGGCCGCGCCGGCCGTGACGGCTTGCCGGCCGAATGCGTGCTGTACTACAGCGGCGCCGATTTCCACGGCTGGAAGACGCTGATGGAGATGAGCGCACGCGACGCTCGATCCGAGGGCCATGCGAGCGCCGGCACGGATCTCGACGCTCAGCTCGAACGACTCGGCCACGTGTGGAGCCTCGCGACGGGTGCTGTGTGTCGGCACAAAGTGTTGGCCGAGTACTTCGGGCAGGACATGCCCGTGCCCGACGGCGGATGTCGCGCGTGCGACGTGTGCCTGGGTGAAATCGCGCACGTTTCGGGCGGCGACGTGATCGCGCAGAAGATCCTGTCGGCCGTCGTGAAGACGGGCCAGCGCTATGGAGCCGCGCACGTGGCCGACGTGCTGCGCGGCGCGGAAACAGCGCGAATTCGGCAGAACGCGCACGATCTCCTGTCGGTGTACGGCCTGCTGCGCGAGTGCTCGCTGGCCGACGTGCGTTCGTGGATCGACCAACTCGTGGGCGCGGGCCACCTGCGCGTCGCCGACGGCGAGTACCCGACGCTGTTCCTCTCGAAGAGCGGCGTCGAAGCGATGCACGCGCGCGTGCCGGTGACGCTCTACGTGCCGGCGCGACCGAAGGCGTCGGGGACGAAACGCGCGGCGAACGCGGCGCGCTCGGCGGCGCTCGACGAAGCCGGACCGGGCGTCGACGAAGCACTGTTCCAGCGCTTGCGCGAGTTGCGCCGCAAGCTCGCCAGCGAACGCGGCGTGCCGCCGTACTTGATCTTCAACGACCGCACGCTGGCCGAGATGTCGGCGAAGAAGCCGCGGACGATCGAGGAGTTGCTCGACGTGAAGGGCGTGGGCGACAAGAAGGCCGCGGACCTCGGCGAAGCGTTCTTGGCGGAGATCGGGAGCGCGTGAGAGCGTCTCCGACCCCCGCTGGTGGCCGGTTTGATCTTCCCCCGGAAAAGTGGACACCCAGACAAGGAGCATGAATGCCCCAGGCGAGGAAGTGTCCATGGCCAGGTCTCGACGGAAGCACAGTTCGGAGTTCAAGCGTGACGCGGTGCGGCTGACGCACGAGCCGGGTCGCACGGTCGGCGAGGTGGCGACGAGCCTCGGCCTCGACCGCAGCCTGCTGCAGCGTTGGAAGTCGGAGATCGACGCGCACGGCGCGTCGGCGTTCCCGGGCAACGGCCGCGCGAAGGCGTCCGACGCGGTACGGAGCCAGGCTCTCCTCCGCCGTTCTCGCCGCTGCAGGAAACGCTGAGCTGCGTCGCGCGGGCGAGAACGGCGGAGGAGAGCCTGGCTCCGTACCGCCGCCGTTCTCGCCGCTGCAGGAAACGCTGAGCTGCGTCGCGCGGGCGAGAACGGCGGAGGAGAGCCTGGCTCCGTACCGCGAACTGCTGGCATGCCCGTAATTCGATATCTCCGAGGC